>ERZ1066120.893-NODE-893-length-22609-cov-10.357365_pt1 | contig 22609 bp, 21 predicted proteins | sample MGYA00382767_ERZ1066120 | MGnify/ENA primary metagenome ERZ1066120 (study PRJEB33369, sample SAMEA5778350) | biofilm metagenome | biome: Industrial cooling water; feature: Water cooling tower basin; material: Biofilm | place: United Arab Emirates | collected...
GGGTAGCGTCCGTCAACGTGGTGGAGTTTGGGGTGTAGGCGCGGGTGGCCATGGGTCAGGCGGCGTGGGGTGTGATCAGAGGTGTGGTCTCCTCAGCCGGCGGTGAGGCGAGTTCGGCCATGCCTTCGGCCTGCATGTAGCGATGCTGGAGCTGCCACTCGTCGTTCGCCTCGAGCAGGACCGCCCCCATGAGGCGCACGATGCTGTCCTCGTTGGGGAAGATGCCCACCACGTCGGCGCGGCGCTTCAGCTCCTTGTTCAGGCGCTCGAGCGGGTTGGTGGAGTGCAGCTTCGCTCGGTGCTGACTGGGGAAGGCGATGTAGGCCAGGACGTCCGCCTCGGCGGCGTCCATGAGGGCGCCGAGCTTGGGCCAGCGAGGCCGGAGCTGGTCGGCGACGTGGCGCCACGACTGCACGGCCGAGGGGTGGTCGGGCTGAAGGAAGACCTGCCGGATCGCCGCGGCCACCACCGTGGTCTGGCTCCTGGGAACGTGGGCGAGGGCGTTGCGCATGAAGTGGACGCGGCACCTTTGCCAGCTGGCGCTCATCACCCGGGTGATGGCTGCCTTCAGGCCCTCGTGGGCATCGCTGATCACCAGCTTCACGCCCCTGAGCCCCCGCTTCACGAGGTCCCGCAGGAACGTCGTCCAGAACGGCTCGGCTTCCGAGGGGCCAATGTGCAGCCCCACGATCTCGCGCTTGCCATCCGTGTTCACGGCGACCGCCACTATGGCCGCCACCGAGACGATGCGGCCTCCCTCGCGGACCTTCAGGTAGGTGGCGTCGAGCCAGAGATAGGGCCACTCGCCGTCGAGCGGGCGCCGCAGGAACGCCCCCACCCGCTCGTCGATCTCCTTGCAGAGCTTCGAGACCGACGACTTCGAGATGCCGCTCATGCCCATGGCCTGGACGAGCTCGTCGACGCGCCGGGTCGAGACGCCGGCGATCCAGGCCTCCTGGATGACGGACACCAGCGCCTTCTCCACCGTCTTCCTCGGCTCCAGGAAGCCGGGGAAGTAGCTGCCCGTGCGCAGCTTCGGGATCTTGAGGTTGAGCGTGCCCAGGCGCGTGTCGAGCGTCCGCTCCCGGTAGCCGTTGCGCCAGGTCTGCCGCTCGCCAGAGCGCTCCCAGCGGCCGGCCCCGATCACGCCCTCGACGTCGGCCTCCATGATCAGCTGCAGCACGCTCTCCGCCACCACGCGGAGAAAGTCGGCATCTCCGCTCTTCGCCAAGAGCTCGGCCAGCGGTAGTCTGTCGTCGGTCATCGGGGGTCCCTTCAGGCTGGTGGACGTCGGCAAACTCCACCCTAGCCGCAGGCCTCGATGACCACCTCAGCCTACACCCCAAACTCCACCACCTCCGCGGACACTACCCCGCCCGGCGAGGCACCTGCGCTCGACTGATTGGGCAAGCGCGGCTCCGTCGGTGCGAGGATCGAAGACTGCTCCTCACCTTCTCCAAGCATCCTCAGGGGTGAGCCGCGGAGGCGGCGAGGGGGCAGACAGCCCCCTTTGCCCCGTCGTACGGCAAGCCTCACCGTGCAGGCGCGTCCCCTGCGGGGGACCGGGCTCTAGACCCGTCCGCTCCTGCGGACGGGACCGGAGCCGCGCCGACCCCGCGCGTGCCGCCCGGGGCCGCCCCGTCTCCGCCTGTGCCCAGGTGACGATCCCTCGCGCGGGCCAGGGACCGCCGTGCGGCACTCAGGTGACGTCGGCCTGTCACCCTCTGCGGGCTGAGCCGCGCCCTGCGGAGACCCCGGCCGGGTAGCCGGGCTCGGAGGGGGCCGGACGCGGTCCCCGCCGCTGGCGCTCTGGGGCCCGCGACGCCTGTTCTGCTTGCCTGGGCCGCGACGCATCCCCGGGGGCGCCCGTCAAGGGGCAAGCGCCCGGCCCGTGCCGGTCCGGTCGGCTCCAGGGCCCGCCGTGTCCTCGGGCCGGCGCCCTGCGGGCCGCACCACCGGACCCTTGCGCCCCCGTGACGGGCGCCCCCGGGGCCGCGGGCCGGGCTGCGCCCGCCCCGCTCTGCCTTCCGAAACATGCGAGGCACGTTCCGAAAGCCAGACCGGAGCGGCTTCGCCCAAGGGCGGCACGAGGGCACCAGACCCCGAGGCCGCCACCACACCGCTAGGAGAAGGCCCATGCCATCCACCACCCAGACCCTCGTCACCGGCCCCTTCCAGGGCGGCACCGTGGCCGAGCAGAACGACCGCTTCCGCGCCACCTGGGGCACCGACCCCGCCGTCTCGGGCCGCGTCGTCGCCACCCGAGGGGTCGAGGCCCTGGGCCCCTGGGCGCTCGGCCGCATCGTCGACGCCGTCATGCGCTTCGCGGCCTTCACGGAGGACAACGACCCCTTTGGGCTCCGCGACTTCGGGGACTTCGAGGTCGAGGTCGGGGGCGAACGCGTGAAGCTCTACTGGAAGATCGACCTCTACGACACGGCCTACAAGTTCGGCTCCGACGCGCCCGACGACCCCGCCCGCACCCGCCGCCTCCTGACGCTGCTCCTGCCCGAGGAGTGGTGAGCCCGACCAAGGGGGGGCGCGTCTCGCGCGCCCTTCCTCCTTCGCCGTCCATCCCTCCGCAGGAGCATCCCATGTCCGTCTTCCTCGTCGGCCCTGCCACCATCGACGCCGCCGTCACCGCCTTCCTGGCCCGGGAGGGTCCGCTCGACCTCGCCGCCGCAACCGAGCTCGGCCGCGAGCTGTGGGCCCTGAACGCCGAGGCCGTGCGCTGGCTCTACGACCTGGACACTGGCACCGAGGCCGAGCACGCCGACAGCGTGTCCGCGGCCGCCGCCTACGAGTGGCGCCCGCGCGAGATGACCGAGGCCGTCATGGTCAAGTCGCTCGACTGCCTCCTCTACCAGTGCTGCGAAGGGCCAGTTCGCGACGCCGCGCTCTACGGGCGCCTTGTGGACCTCGCCAACGGCTTCGACGCGGGCGGCGTTCGGGACACGGACGCCTACGAGCGGGCGCCCTGGGGGATGGACGAGGCCGCGCCCGCCAGCGAGCTCGAGGCCGGCACGGCGCCCGAGGCGGTCCCAGCCTTCCGCTCGGAGCTGACGCCCGAGGGCGAGCAGCTCGTGATCCCCGGCTGCGAGCGCAACCGAGGGCGCGTGGCGGGCCAGCTCGACCTCTTCGGGTGAGCCCGGCGCGTGGGCCCGCGCATGGCGCGGGCCCACGCGGCTCCCCCTGGTGCCGGGTCGCATCCCGGCCGGCCTGCGGCCTCACCCCCGGGCGCGGGCGACGGGCAGCTCGTCGAGGCGCGTGGTGTAGCGAGGGGAGCGCCGCTCGAACCTCGTGGCCCAGGGCCGCTTGAGCCCGGCCGCGGCCGGGACCAGCGTGCCCCGGCCCCAGCGGGCGTTCACGGCGTCGAGCGCGCCGATGAGCCGCGCGGACCTCTCGCGGTCGAGGGCGCCGAAGAGGGGCCGCTGCGCCTCCTCTGCCCGGATCAGGCCCACGCCCATCACCCCGGCCTTCGAGTAGCGGAAGCCCTCGCGCCAGATGGCCTCCACGGCCGCGCGGGCGGCCGAGAGCAGCGCCAGGGTGTCGTTGGTGGCCTCGATCAGATGGACGGTCCGCTGCGCGCCGTGCTGAGGCCCCTGGTCATGGGTGCTCGTGTGGAAGAACACGGTCAGCACGTCCGTGGCGAGCCCGTGGTGGCGCAGCTTCTCGGCGAGCCGCGTCGTGTGCGCAGCTACGGCCTCGAGCATGGTCGGCAGGTCGTCCACGCGGCGCGAGAACATGCGCGTGACCGCGCAGCCCTTCCGCTGCGGCGCCACCTCCTCCAGCTCCAGGCACGGGAGGCCCTGCAGCTCGTAGACGATGCGCTCGCCCACCACGGTGAGGAGGCGGCGCGCGAGGGCGTGGTCGAGGCCTGCGAGGTCCGCGGCCGTGCGGCAGCCGATCCCGTCGAGCTTGGCGACCGAGGCCGGGCCCACGCCCCAGACCTCGGCCACGGGGATCCGCGCCATGGCCTCGAGCCGCCGCGGCGGATCGGTGAGATCGCAGACCCCGCCCAGCTCGGGCGCGTGCTTCGCGAGCCAGTTGGCGAGCTTGGCCAGCACCTTCGTGGGCCCCAGGCCCACGCAGGTCGGGATGCCCGTCCACTGGCGCACGGTGGCGCGCAGCTCGCGGGCGTGGGCCGCGAGGTCGCGGCCCCCCATGCCGGAGAGGTCGAGGAACGACTCGTCGATCGAATAGACTTCCACATGAGGGCTGAAGAGGCCGTAGACCTCGTTCATCCGGGCCGACAGGTCGCCGTAGAGCGTGTAGTTCGAGGACAGCACCGCCACGCCGTGGTCCCGGCACAGGTCGCGGATCAGGAAGAAGGGATGGCCCATGCGGATGCCGAGGGCCTTGGCTTCGGGCGTCCGGGCGACCGCGCAGCCGTCGTTGTTTGAGAGCACGATCACCGGGCGGCCGACGAGGCGGGGATCGAAGACGCGCTCGCATGAGCAGTAGAAGCTGTTGCCGTCGACCAGCGCGAAGACCGTCACGGCAAGCCCATCAGCGGCGGCCGGCGAGCCAGTGGACGTTGCAGCGCACCACGCCCCAGACGTCCACCTCCGCCTCCTCGGGCACGGGGTAGGCGGGGAACTCGGCGTTCTCGAAGGCGAGGCGCGGCCGGGGGCCGTCGAGCCAGAGGCGCTTGAGGCTGCGCTCGCCGTTGACGGTCGCCACCACCACGTCGCCGTGCCGGGGCACGAGGCTGCGGTCGACGATCAGGAGGTCGCCGTGGAAGATGCCCGCGTCGCGCATGGAGTGGCCGTCCACCCTCCACAGGAAGGTCGCCGGGCGGTTCGGCATAAGAAGCGCGAGGAGGTCGATCTGCTCCTCGACGTGATCGTCGGCCGGGGACGGGAAGCCCGCGCACAGCCCCTCCAGGACCAGGGGGAGGGTGGCGACCGCTTCCGACTCGAACTCGCGCTGGCGCAGCGGGAACATAACGTGAACATGTAGCGCCTGCCCGGCGCAAGGCAACCGCCCTCGACGGCTTGGCACGGCCTGGATGAGGAGGCCTTTCCCGCCGGCCGCGCCCTGGGACGGCGGATCGGACGGGTCATCGAGGACAACGAGGTCGTCCCATCGCGGCCTCTCATGCAGCTCCACGCCTCGGCAGGCCCGCGGCGGCCGAAGACGGCTCGTCGGGTCTGGCGTGCCCGATGATGCCGCTTGACAGGTTTGGAACGTTCCTACAAAAGCATGGAACGTTCCAACGAGGGGGTGCGGATGCGGTGGGGTCTTGTCGGCGCTAGCACCATCGCGGCCGAGCACATGCTCGCCGCCCTGCGCAGCCCAGCGGGCTCCGAGGTGACCTGGGTCGTCAGCGGCCGGGCGGACCACGCCGCGGCCTACGCCTCCCAGCATGGGCTGCCACGCGCGACCACCTCGCTCGACGAGATGCTGTCCGACCCGGCCGTCGGTGCCGTCTACATCTCGTCCACCAACGAGAAGCACCGCCCCCAGGCCCTCGCCGCGATCGCGGCCGGCAAGCATGTGCTCTGCGAGAAGCCCCTGGCCATGACCGTGGCCGAGGCGATCGAGATGGTGCGTGCGGCGGAGGACGCGGGCCTCGTCTTCGCCACCAACCACCACCTGCGCAACGCGGCCACCCACCTCGCGATCCGCGACCTCGTCGCTGAGGGGCGGATCGGACGGGCGCTGTCGGCCCGGGTCCACCACGCCGTCCACCTGCCCCCTCACCTCCAGGGCTGGCGGATCAACGACGCCGCAGCCGGTGGCGGGGTCATCCCCGACATCACCGTCCACGACGCCGACACCGTGCGCTTCCTCCTCGGCGAGGACCCTGCGGAGGTCGTGGCCATGGCCGGCGCCTCGGGGATGGGGGAAGGCGTCGAGGACTCGGTCATGTCCGTCTGGTCGCTGCCGTCGGGCGCGATGGTGACGGCGCACGAGAGCTTCACCCACCGCTTCGCCGGCACCGGCGTCGAGATCAACGGGACCGAGGGCTCGATCCTGGGGGCGGGCATCATGACCCAGCGGCCCGTGGGCACCGTGACGCTGGTCACCGAGGCGGGGCGCGAGGACGTGCCCGCGCCGGCCCATAACCTCTACGAACGGGCCGTCCGCCTCTTCGTCGATGCGGCGCAAGGCGCCGGCCGCCCGTCCGCCGACGGCTGGGACGGCGTGAAGTCCTTGGCCGTCGCCCTCGCCGTGCGCGAGGCGGCGCGGACCGGCTGCCGCACCCACGTCGACTACGGAGCCTGACGATGTCCAAGCTGACCAGCCCCGAGGCCGCCGTCGCGCGCATCAAGGACGGCGCCGTCGTCACCGTCTCCTCGTCCTCGGCGCTCGGCTGCCCGGACAAGGTGCTGTGGGCCATGGGCGAGCGGTTCGCGGCCGAGGGACATCCCCGCAACCTCACCATGCTCCACCCGATCGCGGCGGGGGACATGTACGGGGTCAAGGGCATCGACCATTTGGCCCGCGAGGGAATGATCGACGCGGTCCTCGCCGGCTCCTACCCGTCCGGTCCGTCGTCGCTCCCCATGCCCGACATCTGGCGCATGATCGTCGAGGATCGGCTGGCCGCCTACAACGTGCCCTCGGGCATCATGTTCGACATGCACCGCGAGGCCGCGGCCCGGCGTCCCGGCGTCCTCACCAAGGTCGGCCTCGACACCTTCGTGGACCCCGCCCGCCAGGGCTGCGCCATGAACGAGCGGGCCGCGGCGCGGCCCATCGTGCGCAAGGTCGAGCTCGACGGCGAGGAGTGGCTGCACTTCCCGAACATCGCGCCGGACGTCTGCATCCTGCGCGCCACCACGGCGGACGAGCGCGGCAACCTCACCTACGAGCACGAGGGCGCCTACCTCGGAGGGCTCGAGCAGGCCATCGCCACCCGCTGCAACGGCGGCTTGGTCATCGCGCAGGTCAAACGCATGACCGCCGCGGGCTCGCTGCGGCCCCACGACGTGCGGGTGCCGGGGCACCTCGTCGACCTCGTGGTGCTCGACCCGGACCAGCGGCAGACCACGGAGACGCCCTACGACCCCGCCATCTCGGGCGAGGTCATGCGGCCCTGGTCGGGCTTCACGCATCCCGAGCATGGGGTGGAGAAGGTGATCGCGCGGCGCGCGGCGATGGAGCTGCGCAAGGGCATGACCGCCAACCTGGGCTTCGGCATCTCGGCGCTCGTGCCGCGCATCCTCCACGAGGAAGGGCAGGCCCAGGCCGTCACCTGGGCCATCGAGCAGGGCGCGGTCGGGGGGATGCCGCTCCTGGGCTTCGCCTTCGGCTGCGCCTCGAACGCCGATGCCTTTGTGCCGTCGCCCCAGCAGTTCATCTACTTCCAGGGCGGCGGGTTCGACGTGAGCTTCCTGAGCTTCCTGGAGGTCGACCGAGAGGGCAACGTCAACGTCTCGAAGCTCGGCAAGAAGCCGTACCTCACGGCGGGCTGCGGCGGCTTCGTGGACATCACGGCGCACGGCCGCAAGATCGTCTTCTCGGGCTGGTTCGAGGCGGGCGCGGACGTCGCGCTCGAGGCCGACGCGATGAGGATCCGCAAGCCCGGCCGCTTCACCAAGATGGTCGATGAGGTCGAGCACGTGACGTTCTCGGGGCGTCGGGCCCGTGAGACCGGGCAGGACGTGCTCTACGTGACCGAGCGCTGCGTCATCCGCCTGACGGGCGACGGGCTCGTGGCGACCGAGATCATGCCGGGCATCGACCCCGAGCGCGACATCGTCGCGGCCTCCGGGGGCCGGGTGACGGTGGCCGGCAACGCCGTGCGGATGCCCCTGTCCCTCCTCGCCGAGGGTCCGATGGGCCTCGTGGCATGAGCGCGCTCCACGTCCGCCTGCGAGGCGCGGTCGCCGAGCTGCGGCTCGACAACCCCCAGAAGCTGAACGCCTTCACGCCCGACATGCTGCGTCAGCTCGGCGAGCACTGCGACGCCGTCGAGCGCCGGTCCGAGGTGCGCTGCGTCCTCGTCACCTCCGAGGGGGAGCGGGCCTTCTGCGCGGGCGCCGACATTACGGCCTGGGCCGACCTCCCCCCCGCCGAGTTCGCCAGGGCCTGGGTGCGTGAGGGCCACCGCCTGTTCGACCAGCTTGCCCGGCTCTCGAAGCCCACGATCGCCGTGGTCCAGGCCCACGCCTTCGGCGGCGGGCTGGAGCTGGCGGCGGCCTGCGACCTCCGCGTCATGGCGCCCAAGGCGACGCTGGCGCTCCCCGAGGCCGGGGTGGGCATCGTGCCGGGCTGGTCGGGGACGCAGCGGCTGGCTCGCCTCCTGCCCGAGGCCATGCTCAAGGAGATGGTCCTCTTCGGCCGCCGGATCGGAGCCGAGCGCGCGCTCCAGGCCGGCTTCGTGGCGGAGGTCGCCGACGACCCCTTCGCGGCGGCCGAGGCGATCGCCGCGCGCCTCTCGGACACCTCGCCGCGGGCGGTGGAGGTGGCGAAGTACATGGTCCACGCCGCCGTCGGCGAGGACCGGGCGGCCATGATCGAGGCGCTGGGGTCGGGCATGATCGCCGCCTCCGACGACAAGGCCGAGGGCGTCGCCGCCTTTCGCCAGAAGCGCAAGCCCACCTTCTCGGGGACCTGACCCATGCTCGACCTCCACCTTGTCCCGGCCACCGGGATCGCGCTCCCCCCTCCCTACGAGGGCCGCCACCTGATCGACGGGGAGTGGCGGGGGAGCCAGGATGGCCGCACCTTCGACCGCCTCTCCCCGGCCCACGGGTCGCTCGCCAGCCGCTCCGCCCTGGGCGGACAGGCGGAGACGGAGGCCGCGATCCTCGCGGCCCGGCAGGCCTTCGACGACGGCCGCTGGAGCCGCCTCTCGGGCAAGGCGCGCGCCGCAGCGCTCCTCAAGGTCGCGGACCTCATCGAGCGCGACATGGAGCGCATGGCGGTGGTCGAGACGCTGGAGGCGGGCAAGCCCATCGGCCAGTCGCGCGGCGAGGTGGGCGGCGCCGCGGACCTCTGGCGCTACGCCGCCGCCCTGGCGCGGACCGTGTCGGGCGACAGCCACAACGCGCTCGGCCCCGACATGTTGGGCGTGGTCCTCAAGGAGCCCATCGGCGTGGTCTCGGTCATCACGCCCTGGAACTTCCCGTTCTGGATCCTGAGCCAGAAGCTGCCCTTCGCGCTGGCCGCCGGCTGCACCTGCGTCGTGAAGCCGTCGGAGCTGACGCCCTCGACCACCGCCATGCTGGGCGACCTCCTCCTGGAGGCCGGGCTGCCGGCCGGCGTCGTCAACATCATCCTTGGCCACGGCCAGCCGGTCGGCGCGCTGATGACCACGCACCCCCTCGTGGACATGGTGACGTTCACCGGCTCGACGGCCGTGGGGAAGGGCATCGTTCAGGCGGCGTCCCATACGCTCAAGAAGGTGGCGCTGGAGCTCGGCGGCAAGAACCCGCAGGCAATCTTCCCGGACGCGGACCTTGAGACCGCGGCCGACGCCGTGACCTTCGGCATCCACTTCAACGTGGGCCAGTGCTGCAACTCCGGCTCCCGCATCCTCGTCCACGAGGACATCGCCGAGGACTTCACGAGCCGAGTGGTCGAGCTCTCTCGCCAGGTGGCCTTCGGCGACCCGCTCGACCCCTCGACGCAGGTGGGCGCCATCGTCTCCGAGGCCCACCAGGGCAAGATCCACGGCTACGTCCGGGACGCCGCGGCCCAGGGCGCCGACGTGCGCCTGGGCGGCGAGGCGCTGGCCGTGCCCGGCCTCACCGGGCAGTTCTACCAGCCCACGGTGGTCGCGGGCGTCACGCCCGACATGGCCATCGCGCGGGAGGAGGTGTTCGGGCCGGTCCTCTCGGTGCTGACCTTTCGCACACTCGACGAGGCCGTGAGCCTCGCCAACGACGCGAGCTACGGCCTCTCGGCCGGGGTCTGGAGCGAGGACGTCCACACGTGCCTCGACTTCGCCCGCCGGGTCCAGGCCGGGACCATCTGGACCAACACCTGGATGGACGGCTTCCCGGAGATGACCTTCGGCGGCTTCAAGCAGTCGGGGCAGGGACGGGAGATCGGGTCCTACGGGATGGAGGAGTTCCTCGAGGTGAAGACCGTGGCCATGCGGATCGGCCGCACGCGGGCGCCTTGGGTGAAGACGGCCCGCTGACGGCAGTCGTCAGGGGGGAGGGAAGATGCACGGACCTTTGGGAGGATCACGATGCGCATGACGATGATGACGGCCGCGGTGGCGCTCGCCACGGCGGGGACGGTGGCCGCAGCCCAGGAGCAGAGCGTGGAGGTCCTGCACTGGTGGACGTCCGGCGGCGAGGCCGCGGCGCTCAACGTGCTCAAGGACGAGCTGGCATCCCAGGGCATCGGCTGGAACGACATGCCCGTGGCGGGCGGCGGCGGCGAGGCGGCGATGACCGCGCTGCGCGCTCGCGTCACCGCCGGCAACCCGCCCACGGCCGTCCAGATGCTGGGCTATGACATCCAGGACTGGGCCGAGCAGGGCGTCCTGGGCAACCTCAACGACGTGGCCGCCCAGGAGGGCTGGGACGCCGTGGTGCCCGCCGCGCTCCAGGAGTTCTCGAAGTATGAAGGCAACTGGATCGCGGCGCCGGTGAACATCCACTCGACCAACTGGGTCTGGGCCAACAAGGCGGTCCTGGACGAGCTCGGCATCGCGCAGCCCACCACCTGGGACGAGCTCATGGCCGCGATGCAGGCGGTCCAGGACTCGGGCCGCGTGGCGCTCGCCCATGGCGGCCAGCCCTGGCAGGAGGCCACCATCTTCGATGGCGTGGTGCTGGCGACGGGCGGGCCCGACTTCTACCGCCAAGCCTTCATCGAACTCGACCCCGAGGCCCTGGGATCGGACACGATGGTGCGGGCCTTCGAGCGCATGACGCAGCTTCGGGGCTTCGTGGACGACAACTTCTCCGGGCGCGACTGGAACCTGGCCTCGGCCATGGTGGCGAACGGGGAGGCCGGCTTCCAGATGATGGGCGACTGGGCCAAGGGCGAGTTCGTCAAGGCGGGCCTCGTGCCCGGCGTCGACATCCTTTGCTTCCGCACCCCGGGCTCGGAGGGGTCGGTGACCTTCAACTCCGACCAGTTCGTCATGTTTGACGTGGCCGACCCGGCCGCGCAGGCCGCCCAGGCCCAGATGGCCGCCGACATCCTCAGCCCCGAGTTCCAGGTGGCGTTCAACACCGTTAAGGGCTCCGTCCCGGTGCGCACCGACGTCACTGGCGAGCAGTTCGACGCCTGCGGTCAGCAGAGCATCGCCGACGTGGCGGCCGCCAACGAGGCAGGGACGCTCCTGGGCTCCATGGCCCACGGCCACGCCAATCGCGCCGCGGTAAAGAACGCGATCTACGACGTCGTCACCGCTCAGTTCAACGGCGAGTACGACGCGCAGACGGCCGTTGAGGAACTGGTGAGCGCCGTCGAAGCGGCCCAGTGAGCCGGACGGGGAGGCGGCGCCGCCGCCTTCCCGCCCTACCCAGGGAGGATGACACCATGGCCACCTCGACAGAGGCCGACTTCCGCACGCGCCTTCAAGACTGGCTACCCAAGCTGGTGCTCTCGCCGTCGCTAGCTGCGATACTCGTGTTCGTCTACGGCTTCATCGCCTACTCGATCTATCTCAGCTTCACCGGCTCGAAGATGCTGCCCTCGACTGACCTCGTGGGCTGGGACAACTACCGCACGCTCTGGGGCCTCTCGGCCTGGCAAACGGCGCTCATCAACCTTGCCATCTTCGCCTCGCTCTACATCGTCATCTGCACGGCGATCGGCCTGCTGCTGGCGATCTTCCTCGACCAAAGGATCCGCGGCGAGGGCGTGCTGCGGCCGATCTACCTCTACCCGATGGCGCTGTCGTTCATCGTCACCGGCACGGCCTGGAAGTGGTTCCTCGACCCTGGGCTCGGCCTCGAGAACACCATGCGCCTCTGGGGCTGGGAGTCGTTCACCTTCGGCTGGATCAAGGACCGCGACCTCGCGATCTACACGGTGGTCATCGCGGCCGTCTGGCAGACCTCGGGCTTTGTCATGGCGATGTTCCTCGCTGGCCTGCGCGGCATCGACAACGAGCTCCTCAAGGCCGCGCAAATTGATGGGGCATCCAACTGGAACCTCTACCGCCGCATCGTCATCCCGCTGCTGCGGCCGGCGTTCCTGTCAGCCTTCGTGATCCTCAGCCACCTCGCCATCAAGAGCTACGACCTGGTGATCGCGCTCACGGGCGGCGGCCCCGGCCGGGCAACCGAACTGCCGGCGACCTTCATGTACTCCTACACCTTCACACGCAACCAGATGGGCGTCGGCGCCGCCTCGGCGGTGATTATGCTCATGACCATCGCCGCCATCATGGTCCCCTACCTCTACGCCGAGCTGAAGGAGCGGCCCCAATGAGCACGCTCACCCAGGAGGCCCAGCTCGCCCGCGCCAAGGGCCCGATCCCGACTCCTGCCCCGACGCAGGACACGGCGGTGCGCACCGGTCGCGTAGCGCGGACGTTCATCTACCTTGTCCTCCTCCTCTTCGCGCTCTTCTACCTGCTGCCCTTCGGCATCATGGTGATCAACTCGCTCAAGCCCCTGAGCGAAATCACGGGCGGCAACATGCTGGCCTTGCCGCAGGACTGGACGATCGCGCCCTGGCTCTCGGCCTGGTCCACGGCCCAGATCGGCGTCGAGCCCACGGGGCTCAGGCCCTACTTCCTCAACTCGATCCTGATGGTCGTGCCGGCGGTCGCCATCTCCACCATGCTCGGCGCGCTCAATGGCTACGTGCTCACCAAGTGGCGCTTCCGGGGCGACACGATCCTCTTCGGGCTGATGCTCTTCGCGTGCTTCATCCCGTTCCAGATCGTGCTGATCCCGATGGCCCGGATGCTGGGTCTCCTGGGGCTCGCGGGGACCACGGCGGGGCTGATCCTCGTCCACGTGGTCTACGGGCTCGGCTTCACCACGCTCTACTTCCGCAACTACTACGCCGCCTTCCCGACCGAGCTCGTGCGGGCGGCCATGATCGACGGCGCCGGCTTCTTCCGGATCTTCTGGCGCATCATACTGCCCGTCTCGGGGCCGATCGCGGTCGTGTCGGTGATCTGGCAGTTCACCAACATCTGGAACGACTTCCTGTTCGGCGCCTCCTTCGCCGCCGGGTCCAGCGCGCCGATGACCGTCGCGCTCAACAACCTCGTCAACTCCTCGACGGGCGTGAAGGAGTACAACGTCCACTTCGCGGGCGCGATCCTCGCGGCGCTCCCCACCCTCATCGTCTACGTCGTCGCCGGCCGCTACTTCGTGCGCGGGCTGATGGCGGGCAGCGTGAAAGGCTGAGCCATGGGCTTTCTCGACATCAACCACGTCACCAAGTCCTACGGCTCCGTCCAGGTCCTCCACGAGGTCGACATCTCCGTGAACGAGGGCGAGTTCCTGGTCCTCGTCGGCCCTTCGGGCTGCGGCAAGTCCACGCTCCTGAACATGATCGCCGGCCTGGAGGGGATCACCTCGGGCGACATCGCCATCAACGGCCGCGTCGTGAACGGGATGCATCCGGCACGCCGGAACATCGCCATGGTGTTCCAGAGCTACGCGCTCTACCCCAACATGACGGTTGGGCAGAACATCACCTTCGGGCTGGAGATGCATGGCACCCCCAGGCCCGAGCGCGACGCGGCGCTTGCGCGCATCGCCAAGATGCTCCAGATCGACCACCTCCTCGACCGCAAGCCCAGCCAGCTCTCGGGCGGCCAGCGCCAGCGGGTGGCCATGGGGCGTGCCCTGGTCCGCGACCCGGCGGTGTTCCTCTTCGACGAGCCGCTCTCGAACCTCGACGCCAAGCTCCGGGTCGACATGCGCACCGAGATCAAGAAGCTCCACCAGCGGCTCGGGCGCACGATCGTCTACGTGACCCACGACCAGATCGAGGCCATGACGCTCTCGACCCGCATCGCCGTGATGAACAAGGGCTACGTCCAGCAGTTCGGCACGCCCAAGGAGATCTACGACACGCCCACGAACCTGTTCGTGGCCTCCTTCATGGGCTCGCCGTCGATGAACCTGCTGCCGGTGCGGGTCGCCATGCTGAACGGCTCGCCCCATGCGGAGCTGACGGACGGCGAGGGGGTCAAGATGCACCTCCGGCTCGGGCAAGCCAACCTTGCGGGCCAGGAGGGGCGCGAGGTGATCCTGGGCATCCGGCCCGAGGCGATCACCGATCCCGAAGGGGCCGACCGGAAGTCAGGCAACATCCAGCACCTGAGGACCCGCGTCGGCGTCACCGAGCCCGCGGGCGCGGACACCTTCGTGACCACCACCCTGTCGGGCAAGGACGTGGTGGCCCGCATGCGCGCGGACGCGGCCGTGGCTCCCGGGGCGCCCTTCGACTTCGCGGTGAACATGGACAAGGCCGTGGTCTTCGACCCCAGGACCGAGGAGCGCATCCCGGCATGACGCTCTCCGAGCGCCCCGACGTCGTCATCGTGGGCTCCGGCATGGGCGGGGCCACGCTTGCGGCCGCGCTCGCGCCCACGGGGCGGCGGGTGCTGATCCTGGAGCGCGGCCACCGTCTGGAGCACAGCGCGGAGGCGCGCGACGACGTCGCCATCTTCGGGCGCGGCCACTTCCGGCCCAAGGAGGAGTGGCTCGACGGCGAGGGCCGGTCCTTCAGTCCCGGCAACTACTACCACGCCGGGGGCAACTCGAAGTTCTACGGGGCGGTGCTCCTGCGCTACCGGGCCGAGGACTTCCGCCCGCTCAGGCACATGGGCGGCACCACGCCCGGCTGGCCGATCACCTACGACGAGCTCGAGCCCTTCTACCAGGAGGCCGAGAGCCTCTACCAGGTGCGGGGCGCGCTCGGCGAGGACCCGACCGAGCCGCCCCACTCAGGCGCCTATTCCTACCCGCCCGTGCCGGATGAGCCGCCCATCGCCGACCTGCGGCGGCGGCTCTCGGGGGTGGGCCTGCACCCCTCCTCGCTGCCCCTCGGCGTGGACGTCGAGGCGTGGCTCGGCCACGGCCGCACGCCGTGGGACGCCTTCCCCAACACCCGCGGCGGCAAGATGGACGCGGAGACCGTGGGGCTCGCCACCGCGCTCCAGCACCCCAACGTCCAACTGCTGGAGGGCGCGCGGGTGCGCCGCCTGCTCGCCGGCGAGGGCGGGCGCATCGACGGCCTGGTCGTGGAGCGGAACGGGGCGACCGAGACGATCTCCGCCCCCGTCGTCGTGCTCGCGGCCGGCGCCGTGAACTCGGCGGCGCTGCTCCTCGCCTCGGCCGACGCCCGCCACCCGCGGGGGCTGGCCAACGGCTCCGACCAGGTGGGGCGCAACTTCATGAACCACAACTGCTCGGCCGTGCTGGCGATCCACCCGACCCGCCGCAACGACTCCGTGTATCAGAAGACCGTCCGGGTGAACGACTTCTACCTCACCGGGGGTCCGAACGGGGAGCCGCTGGGCAACGTCCAGCTCCTCGGCAAGATCTCCGGTCCCATCCTGGCCTCGCAGTCCGGCCTGCCGCGTCCCGTCGCGGGCTGGGTCGCCCGGCACTCCGTCGACCTCTACGCGATGAGCGAGGACCTCCCGAACCCCGAGAGCCGGGTGAGCCTCAAGGGCGACCGCATCGTGCTCGACTGGAAGCGCTCCAACTGGGCCGCGCACGAGGCGCTGGTCGCCAAGCTCAAGCGCAAGCTCCGCGAGGCGGGCTATCCCATCGTGCTCTCGCGCCCCTTCGATCGGCGCACGCCATCCCACCAGTGCGGCACCGCGCGGCTGGGGGCCGACCCGGCCTCGAGCGTCGTGGACCCGTTCTGCCGCAGCCACGACCACCCGAACCTCTTCGTCGTCGACGCCTCGGTGCTGCCCACCTCGGCCGCCGTGAACCCGGCGCTGACCATCGCCGCCCTGGCGCTCAGGGCGGGCGAGCACATCAAGCAAAGGGAGTGGACGGCATGAGCGAGGCCCCACAAGTCGCCCTCGTCACCGGCGGTCAGCAGGGCATCGGGCTCGGCATCTGCGACGCCCTCGTGGCGGAGGACTTCCGCGTCATCCTCGCCTCGCGCTCGTCGCCCGACGCCGCCCCCGTCCGCGAGGCACTGGACCTGTTGGGCCCCCAGGCGTCCTACCTGCGCCATGACCTCGCCGACGTGGACGGCGTCGCCGCACTCCTGGACGCCTGCGAAGCCGAGGCGGGCCCGGTCACGACCCTCGTCCAGAATGCCGGGGTGCCCGCCCGGGTGCGCGGGGACATGCTGGACCTGACGCCCGACAACTTCGACTTTGTCCTCGACGTGAACCTCCGCGGCGCCTTCTTCCTCGCGCAGGAGGCCGCGCGGCGGATGATCGCCCAAGACGGGGACGCCTATCGCTCTATCACCTTCGTCACCTCCGTCAGCGCCACGATGGTTAGCGTCGAGCGTGCCGAGTACTGCGTCTCCAAGGCGGGCGCCGCGATGATGGCGCAGCTCTTCGCGGCCCGCTTGGCCCCCCACGGCATCGGCGTCTTCGAGCTCCGTCCGGGCATCATCGAGACCGGCATGACGGCGGGCGTGAAGGACAAGTACACCGCGCGGATCGAGGGCGGGCTCGTCCCAGCCGGTCGCTGGGGCCAGCCCTCGGACGTCGGCGACGTCGTCGTGTCGCTGGCCCACGGCCGGTTCGCCTTCGCCACCGGCGCGGCCATCCCGGTCGACGGCGGCCTGTCCATCCCGAGGCTCTAGGTGTGATCATGCCTCCAGACCTGACACTCAGGGAGCCCCGCAAGGGCTACGACTTCGTCATCGTCGGCGGCGGCTCGGCCGGCTGCGTGATCGCCGCGCGGCTGTCGGAGGACCCGGCCGTGCGAGTCCTCCTCCTGGAGGCGGGCGGCCGCGACCGGCACCCGTTCTACCACCTCCCCGCAGGCTTCGCGAAGATGACCAAGGGCCTGGGCTCCTGGGGCTGGCACACCGTGCCCCAGCGGCACCTGGGCGGCCGCCAGGTCAAGTTCACCCAGGCCAGGGTCATCGGGGGCGGCTCCTCGATCAACGCCCAGATCTACACGCGCGGGAACGCGCTCGACTACGACGAGTGGCGGCAGATGGGCTGCGAGGGCTGGTCCTACGAGGACGTCCTTCCCTACTTCCGCCGCGCCGAGGACAACGACACCTTCGAGGACCGCTACCACGGCAAGGGGGGCCCCCTGGGCGTCTCGAAGCCCAGCGCGCCGCTCCCGATCTGCGAGGCGTACTTCAAGGCCGCGGCCGAGCTCGGCATCCCCTTCAACCCCGACATGACGGGCGAGGCGCAGGACGGCGTGGGCTACTACCAGCTCACCCAGCGCAACGCCCGCCGATCGTCCGCCGCGATGGCCTACCTCGGGCCGGCCCGGGGGCGCGCGAACCTCACCGTGCGGACCGGGGCGCAGGTCCGGCGGGTCGTGGTCGAGAAGGAGCGGGCCACGGCCATCGAGATGGTGGACGGCGAGCGGATCGAGGCCTCGCGGGAGGTGATCCTGTCCTCGGGCGCCATCGGAACGCCTTGGCTCCTGATGCTGTCCGGCATCGGCCCGGCAGACCATCTGGCGGAGGTCGGCGTGACGCCGGTGCTGGACCATCCGGGCGTGGGCGCGAACTTCCAGGACCACCTCGACCTCTTCGTGATCTGCGAGGTCACGGGGTCGCACACCTACGACCGCTACGCCAAGCCCCACTGGTCGGCCGTCGCGGGGCTCCAGTACCTGCTGACCCGGAGGGGGCCGGTGGCCTCGTCCCTCTTCGAGACCGGTGGGTTCTGGTACGCCGACGAGAACGCCCGCTCGCCGGACATCCAGTTCCACCTGGGCCTGGGCTCGGGCATCGAGGCCGGGGTCGCGGCCATGCCGCAGGGTGGCGTGACGTTGAACTCGGCCTACCTGCGCCCGCGCTCGCGCGGGACCGTGCGGCTGGCATCAAGCGACCCCAAGGCGGCGCCGCTGATCGACCCCAACTACTGGGCCGATCCCTACGACCGCGAGATGTCGATCCGCGGCCTGAAGCTCGCGCAGGAGATCATGCGGCAGGCGCCGCTCAGGCCCTTCGTCCTGGCCGAGCGGCTGCCCGGCCCCGAGGTCCGCACCGACGCGGACTACGCGGACTACGCCGCCCGCCACGCCAAGACCGATCACCACCCGGCCGGCACCTGCCACATGGGCCCGGACGCCGAGGCCGTCGTCGACCCGCGCCTGCGGCTGAACGGCATCGAGGGGCTGCGCGTGGCGGACGCCTCGATCATGCCGACCGTCGTCTCCTCGAACACCAACGCGCCCACGATCATGATCGGCGAGAAGGCCGCCGACATGATCCGCGCCGACCAGGGGATCGCGCCGTGATCCGCCACGTCGTCCTGATCCGCTTCCGCCCCGAGGTCGGGGAGGACGCCATCGCCGCGATCTTCGCCGACCTGCACGCCGTCCGCGACAAGGTGCCCGGCCTCCTCGCCATCGCGTCCGGCCGCAGCGAGAGCCCGGAGCGGATCGAGCGCGGCTACATGCACGGCTTCGTCGCCGACTTCGCCGACTGGGACGCCCTCGCCGCCTACCAGATGCACCCCGACCACCAGAGGGTCGGCGCGGCGCTCGTGGCCCATGCCGAGGGCGGGCTCGACGGCATCCTCGTCTTCGACCTGGCCGTGCCGGACGCCGCCTGACCCTGCCGTTCGAGAGGACCCCGATGCTGACCCTTCCCACGACCGACGGCCGCCTGGAGCCCTACGAGCTCTCGAGCGAGCCGCTGGTCCCCCGCGCGCCGCGCGTGCCCCTCACCCGCGCCGCCTTCGCCGCCGCCCACGTCGTCTCGGACCCGCTCAGCGAGCGCAATCCCTGGGACACCCGCCCGGCCGTGGACTGGGAGGCCACGCTCCGCTTCCGCGAGGGCCTCTGGGATCAGGGCCTTGGCCTCGCCGAGGCGATGGACACCGCGCAGCGCGGCATGGGCGTGGACTGGCCCACGGCGCGCGAGCTCGTGGAACGGACCATGCGGGCGGCGAAGGACCACCCGATGCGCCCGCGCGTGGCGTCGGGGGCCGGGACGGACCACGTCCCCCTCGCCGACCTGCGCGACGCGGACGCCATCGTCGCCGCCTATGAGACGCAGATGGAGGCCCTCGAGGCGGCCGGGAGCCAACTCATCCTGATGGCCACGAGGGCGCTGCCGGCCATCGGAGCGGACGCGGACGCCTACGCCGCCGTCTACGGTCGCCTCATCGAGCAGGCGCGCGAGCCCGTGATCCTCCATTGGCTGGGGGACATGTTCGATCCCGGGCTTGCTGGCTACTGGGGCTCGCACGATGTCACCCGCGCGACCGAGACGGCGCTGGCGCTGATCGAGGCCCACCCGTCCAAGGTCGACGGCATCAAGATCAGCCTCCTCGACGAGGCCCACGAGGTGGCGTTCCGGGCGCGGCTGCCCGACGGCGTGCGCCTCTACACCGGCGACGACTTCAACTACGCGCGCCTGATCGAAGGCGACGGCGCGCGCCACAGCCACGCGCTCCTGGGCATCTTCGCGGCCATCGCGCCGGCCGCCTCGCAGGCCCTGGAGGCCCTGGCGCAGGACGACCTGGCCACCTACCGCGCCCTCCTCGCGCCCACCGTGCCGCTGTCGCGCGAGATCTTCCGGGCGCCCACGCGCTTCTACAAGGCGGGGATCGCGTTCCTGGCATGGCTCAACGGCTCGCAGTCGCACTTCGTCATGCCGGCGGGGTTCCAGTCCAGCCGCGACATCACGCACTATGCCGAGGTGTTCCGCCTGGCGGACCGGGCGCGCCTCCTTGCGCGGCCCGACCTCGCGGAGGCGCGGATGCGGACGCTCCTGGCCCTCCACGGGATCGGGTGAGGAGCGCGTGCGCGACATGGGGAGGAGCATGGCGAGGCGACCGACGATCATCGACGTGGCGCAGTCGGCCGGCGTCTCGAAGTCGACGGTGAGCCTCGTGCTGCAGGACAGCCCCCTCGTGCGCGACGAGACCCGCGCCCAGGTCCGCCGGGCCATGGCCGACATCGGCTACGTCTACAACCGCTCGGCGGCCAACCTGCGGACCGCCAACGCGGGCCTCGTCGGCCTCGTCATCAACGACCTGCGCAACCCGTTCTTCACTGAGTTCGCGACCTCGGCCCAGATGGCCTTCTCGGCCCGCGGCTACGCCACCGTGATCGCCAACACCGACGAGGATGCCGGCCTCCAGGCCCAGGTCGTGGCCTCGATGATCGAGCACGGCGTCTCGGCCCTGGTGATCTCGCCCACCTATGGGTCCGAGGAGGACACCTTTGGGCCCCTGGCGCGCGCCGGCATCCCGGTCCTCCAGGTGCTCCGCCATGTCGCGACCGACACCGAGGCCTTCCCCTTCGCCTCGCTCGACTACGCCCATGGGGGCCGCCTGGCGGCCGAGCACCTCCTGGACGGCGGCGCCGCGCGCGTGGCCTTCGTCGGGGGCAACGAGGGCGTGCCCATCACGCTCGAGCGCATGTCGGGCTACCTCAAGGTCCTGCGCGAGCGCGGCGTCGAGCCCGTCATCCTGACGGGACGGAGCTCGAGGCTCTTCGGCCGCGAGGCAGCGGCCCGCCTGACCGAGGAGCATCCCGAGGTCGACGCCGTGATCTGCTTCAACGACCTCGTGGCGCTCGGCCTCCTGTCGGGGTTCCTCGTCCTCGGACGTCGCGTGGGCCACGACGTCCGCGTGGTGGGCTTCGACGACATCGAGGAGTGCTCCATGGCCTTCCCGCCGCTGTCCTCGGTGCGCTGCGACATCGCCGGCTTCGGCCGCGCCGCTGCCGGGGCCATGCTGGACTGGCTCGAAGGCGGTCAGCGACCCGTAGCCCAGAGCCGGGCGCCCGTATCGCTCGTAGCCCGCGCGTCGAGCCTGGGCGCATGACGGGAGCCGTCCCCGGCCCTGACCACCCCCGCGCTTTCCTGCGCGCCCTCTTCGACCGGGCGGTGGAGGTGGCCGACCCCTTGCGCTTCGTGCCCCTGCACCTGCCACCGCGCCCCGAGGGCCGCGTGCTCGTGGTGGGCGGGGGCAAGGCCGCCGCCCGCATGGCCGAGGCGGTGGAGGCGGCCTGGGGCCCCTGCGAGGGGCTGGTCGTCACCCGCTACGGCCACGGCCGGCCCCTGCGGGGCCTCGAGCTGGTGGAGGCCGCCCACCCGGTCCCCGACGCGGCGGGCGAGGCCGCCACGGCGCGGATGCTGGCCCTGGTGGAGGGCGCGGGCGAGGGCGACCTCGTCCTGGCGCTGATCTCCGGGGGGGCCTCCTCGCTCCTCGTGGCGCCCGCCCCGGGCGTGAGCCTCGCGGACAAGCAGGCGGTCAACGCCGCCCTCCTGGCCTCGGGCGCGCCCATCGGCGACATGAACGTGGTCAGGAAGCACCTGAGCCGCGTGAAGGGCGGCCGGCTCGCCGCCGCGGCCCACCCGGCCCGGCTCCTGGCGCTGGCCATCTCGGACGTGCCGGGCGACGACCCCGGCGTGATCGGCTCAGGGCCCACGGTGGGCGAGGGCTCCACGGCCGCCGACGCCCGGGCCATCCTGCGCCGCTGGGGCATCGCGCCGCCCACCTCGGTCGTGGCCGCCCTGTCCCGCCCCTCGGACGCCGTGCCGCCCGGCGACCCCAGGCTCGCGCGGGCCGAGACGCGGGTGGTGGCGGCCCCGGCCCAGAGTCTCGCGGCGGCGGCGGCCCTGGCCGAGGCAGGGGGCTGCGAGGCGCGCGTGCTGGGCCACGCCCTGGAAGGGGAGGCGCGCGAGGTGGCCTGGGCCATGGCGGCCCAGGCGCTCGCGCTCCGCGGCCGTCCCGGTGCGCGCCCGCTGGTGCTCCTGTCGGGGGGCGAGCTCACCGTGACGCGGCGGGCCGACGGCGTGGGCGGGCCCAACGCCGAGTTCTGCCTGGCCCTGGCCATCGCCCTGGGCGGCGCCCCAGGCATCCACGCCCTGGCCTGCGACTCGGACGGCATCGACGGGGCGGCCGAGGTGGCGGGCGCCCTCGTGGACCCCGGCACGCTCGCCCGCGCCGCGGCCCTCGGCCTCGACCCCGCCGCCGCGCTGGCCTGCAACGACGCCCACACGTTCTTCGGCGCCTTGGGCGACCAAGTGGTGACCGGGCCCACCCTCACCAACGTCAACGACGTCCGCGCCGTCCTGATTGGCGATCCTGGCCACGCGCGCTGACGGCCGAGCAGCCTTCGGCTGGCGCCGACCCTTCCAGGCGCACAGCCCCCTTCGGAGATCCGTCCATGCCCGCCGCCCCCGAGTTCCACGACCGCCTGCTCTCCCTGGGCCTCGCCCGCGTCACCGAGGCCGCGGCCATCGCCTGCGCGCCGCTGATCGGGCGCGGCGACGAGAAGGCCGCCGACCAGGCCGCCGTGGACGCCATGCGGCGCGAGCTCGGCAAGCTCGACGTCGCGGGCGTGGTGGTGATCGGCGAGGGCGAGCGCGACGAGGCGCCTGGCCTGCCCCCATCGGGTGGTCCGGTTGCAGTCTTAGTGCATGACGGGTCTTGGCGCCACGGCTGGGATGGCCGGCGAAGCGGCTCCGGATGGCGAAGCCGGCCATTGGACGACCTCTGGCGCGGGAGGTCGGTAGCCCAGCGATGAGTGTGGGTGGAGTTCCCCCGGTTTGGTGGACACGAACCGACCTTCATCGGAGAGTGTTCCCC
>ERZ1066120.894-NODE-894-length-22584-cov-13.150872_pt1 | contig 22584 bp, 18 predicted proteins | sample MGYA00382767_ERZ1066120 | MGnify/ENA primary metagenome ERZ1066120 (study PRJEB33369, sample SAMEA5778350) | biofilm metagenome | biome: Industrial cooling water; feature: Water cooling tower basin; material: Biofilm | place: United Arab Emirates | collected...
GGCACCACCCCTCGACCAGGCAAGATCCATCGCATGACCGCCGACCTTCCGATCTGCGTTGCCGCGCTTTACCGCTTTGCCCGCCTCGAGGATTGCGAAGCCATCCGTAGCATGCTGGCCGCCAGCTGCCGCGAGCACGGTATTCGCGGGACGATCATCCTCGCCCACGAAGGCATCAACGGCACCGTCGCCGGTTCGGACGCGGGGATCGCGGCCGTCCTCGAGGCAATCCGCCGCCTGCCGGGTTGTGCCGATCTCGACGTCAAGTTCTCTCGCGCCGCCTCCCTGCCGTTCCACCGCATGAAAGTTCGCGTGAAGCGCGAGATCGTGACCATGGGCCAGCGCGGCATCGATCCGCTGGCGAGCGCCGGCACCTATGTCGAGCCTGAGGCCTGGAACGCGTTGATTGCGGACCCGGAGACGGTCGTGATCGACACCCGCAACGATTACGAGGTCGCGATCGGCAGCTTCGAGGGAGCGATCGACCCGCAAACCGCCGGCTTTCGCGATTTTCCCGAGTGGTTTCGCGCCAATCGCGCAGCGCTGGAGTCCGGCGGCGAGAAGCGCAGGATTGCCATGTTCTGCACCGGCGGCATCCGCTGCGAAAAATCGACTGCCTTCCTCAAGCACGAGGGTGTGGAGGAGGTGTATCACCTCAAGGGCGGCATTCTGAACTATCTCGAAAAGGTCCCTGAAGACGCGAGCCTGTGGCGCGGCGATTGCTTCGTGTTCGACCAGCGCGTGGCGGTGGGGCATGGCCTTGCGCCCGGTAGCTACGAGCTCTGCCACGCCTGCCGCCGCCCGGTGGGCGAGGCGGACCGCAACTCACCGCTGTTCGAAGACGGCGTCAGCTGCCCGGCCTGCCACGCCGAACGCAGCGAAGCGCAGCGCGCCTCGGCCCGCGAACGCCACCGCCAGCAGAAGCTGGCCGAGGCCCGCGGGATCGAGCATGTGGGGGCCGTGATGAGGATCGATCTGCATAACGGCGACCCACGCCCAGACGGCTTTGCGTCAGAAAATGCTGGTGGGCGCGACAGGGATTGAACCTGTGACCCCACCCGTGTGAAGGGTGTGCTCTACCGCTGAGCTACGCGCCCGCCCGTGGCCGCGGACCTCGCGGGTCCGATGGGCAGGGGCGCGCCTCTACCGGGGCTTGGGGAGCTTGGCAAGCGGGCTGGATCAGCCCAACTTTGCCACCAGTGCCGCCAATGTCGTTAGCCAGCCAAGCGATTCTCCGCGCTGTGCGACGTGCGCCGCCCGCGGGGCAGCAGGACACTCCAGGCAGTAGGCCTGCATCCCGCTGCCGCCGAGCAGGCGGTCGAGATCGCGCGCCAGCCGTGTGCCAAGAACCTGCTGGCGTGCCGTCATCAGGCCGGTGACGTCACGCCGGGCCGCCTGATCGCCTGCCTGGCCGTCATCGATCAGCCAGCGCCGCAGGATGGTGTCGTAAGTTGTGTCTTCGGCCCCGAGATAGACGGGGTGCCAGCCGCCTTCCTTGAGCCCGGCCCTGCCTGCCGCCCAGGCCAGCGCATCGTCGAGCCCGCCGTACTGATCGACGAGACCGATCTGGCGCGCTGCACCCCCGTCCCACACACGTCCCTGCGCGATCCGGTCAACGGCTGCCGGGGTCATCCGGCGCGCTTGCGCGACCCGCGAAAGGAAATCGCTGTAACCGTTTTCGATCTGCGCCTGGATGACCTGGTCCAACTCGGGCGTGAAGCCGCCGATGAAGTCGGGCTGGCCGGACAGCGGCGTGGTGCGCACCCCATCGGCATTGATGCCGAGATCGGCCGCCGCACGCTGGAAGGTGGGTACCACGGCAAAAATGCCGATCGAGCCGGTGATGGTGTCGGGCTCCGCGAAGATGCGGTCGCCCGCCGTCGCAATCCAATAGCCCCCGCTCGCCGCAACATTGGCCATGGAGACAGCGACGGGGATCTTGCGCGTCTTGTGGCGCAGGATCGCACTGCGGATTTCCTCGCTCGCCAGCACCGAGCCGCCGGGCGAATCGACCCGGACCACCAGTGCCTTGAAATCCTGCGCCAGCGCCTCGTCGAGGAGATCGGCAATGCGCCGTCCGCCCGCGATGCCTGGGCCTCCCTCGCCATCGATGATTTCACCCGCCACGGTTACAACGCCGATCGCGGCGCCGCCAGCCGGCGGCCCCATCTGCTCAAGCCATGGATTGAGCTCGGTGGCGGTATAACCGTTCAGCCGGTCGCTCCAGGCGTCCGCGCCGACCAGCTTCACCAGCCGCGCATCGAATGCGGCCCGACTGCCCAGTTTATCGACCAGCCCGGCGCGCAGCGCGGCCTGCGCCAGATCGCCGCCACCCGCCTGCAGCCAGCCTACCGGGTTGTTTGCTGCAAAGGCGATATTGGCCTTGGGCCGCGCCTTGGCGACACTCGCCTGCCACTCGCTCCACAGCGTGCCATAAAGTGCCTGGTAGTTCTCGCGCGCTTCGGGCGACATCGATTCAGCAATGAAGGGCTCAACCGCGCTCTTGTAGGTGCCGACGCGGTAAACCTTGGCATCGACCTGCAGCTTGTCCAGCAAGCCCTTGTAATAAAGGTGGTTCCCCCCCGGGCCGGCGACGAGCGCGCCGCCCAGCGGATCCATCCAGACCTCGCTGGCATGCGCGGCCAGTTGCAAGCCATCATTGGCATAGGCCGTGGCATAAGCGAGCACGGGCTTCTTGGCTGCGCGAACCCGATCGAGTGCGGCGCCAACGGCCGCTAGATGCACCTGCCCGCCGCCCATGAAGCGGTCGAGATCGAGCACGACCGCCTTGATGCGGCTGTCGGTCGCCGCGGCATCGATGGCACGGACGAGATCGCGCGCCTGGAACTCGCCGATCGGCGCCTGGCCCGCGATGAAGGCTGCAATCGGATCGACGCGCTGGCGCTCCTCGACCACGAAGCCGTCAAGTTCCAGCAGCAGCGCTCCGCCCCGCACCTCTGCCGGGCTCGGCCGCGCGGTCAGCACCGCGAACAGCGTGCCGAAGAACACCAGCATGAAGACGAGCACCAGCCCGTCCTTGATGCCCACCAGCAAGCGCCACACCCGTCCGGCAAATCGCATCTATCAATCCTGTCCTGCTTTGTTCCGAAACCCTAGCGGGTGGAAGCCGCGGTGGGAACGAAATTGCGCTCGCCTTGCCCTGCTACCGCGAAGTTAGGAAAATATGATTCACACCAAGACGTGAGTACTTCCCGCCAGGCAGCGAAGCCGCTTTGCGATCTGCTGGCGACAACGCGTTGGGCTGATCGGCTCCGCCACTCGCTGCCTTCTTCGTGTCTTCGTGTGAATCGAAAAGCGCCGAACTTTCCTACATCCTATCGCTATGCCATGAGGCGCGCCATGTCCGCTCGACCCGCCTCCTCAGCAACCGCTTCACATGGGCGGCGCGCAGGGCCCGTTTTTTCTTTCTTGAACCGTGTAACACCCGGTCCATGTCTCGCAGGAAAGTGGCCGCGAAAATGAACGGGCGGCGCGAATCGGAATGGCGCTTTCCCGTAGGCCGGCTGGCCTTCCCGCACCGTGACCTCCTCGGCATTGGCCGGCTGGAGCGGCATGAAATCCTGTTCCTGCTCGCCGAGGCGCAGCAATGGGTCGGCTGGAACCGCCAGGCCGCCAAGCATGCCGAGTTGCTGTCCGGGCTCACCGTCATCAACGCCTTTTTCGAAAACAGCACGCGCACGCTGCTGAGCTTCGAGATTGCGGGCAAGCGGCTGGGCGCCGACGTGGTCAATATGCACGCTGCGCAATCAAGCGTGAAGAAGGGCGAGACGCTTATCGACACCGCGATCACGCTCAACGCCATGCGCGCCGACGCGATTGTGATCCGCCACGCCTCCAGTGGCGCCACGCAGCTCATCGCCGATAAGGTAGATTGCCCGGTCTTGAACGCGGGCGACGGCCAGCACGAGCACCCCACACAGGCCCTGCTCGATGCCCTGGCTTTGCGCGAGGCGTTGACCGCGCGCGGCCAGGCAGCGGAGGATTTCACCGGGCTCAAGGTCGTGATCTGCGGCGATGTGATGCACAGCCGCGTGGCCCGTTCCAATCTGCTGTGCCTCCAGGCGCTGGGCGCAAGCGTGCGCCTCTGCGCCCCGCCGGCGCTGATGCCCGCCGGGGTCCAAGCAATGGGCGCGGAGGTGTTCCACGATTTCGACGCTGCCTTGGCGGGCGCCGATGTGGTGATGATGCTCCGCCTTCAGTCCGAGCGGATGAGCGGCCAGTTCATCCCTTCCCCGCGCGAATATCACCACCTCTACGGCCTGACGCGCAAACGCCTGGCACGGGCCGCGCCGGAAGCGCTGGTGATGCATCCCGGCCCGATGAACCGCGGGGTGGAAATCGACAGCGATGTCGCCGACATGCTCGACCGATCGATCATCACGCGTCAGGTGGAAATGGGCGTGGCCATTCGCATGGCCTGCCTCGATGTGCTCACGCGCAGCCGCCGCGGTGTGGAGGGGTGGGCGTGAGGCAGACCCGCCCTATCACCATCACCGGCGGCCGCCTTGTTCTCGCCGATGGCGTGCGCGATGGCTCGATCCGCCTCGTCGACGGCCGCATCGCCGCTCTCGGCGATGTCGCAGCGCAGGATGGCGACCAGGTCCTCCAGGCGCGCGGCCAGCTCGTGGCGCCCGGCCTCATCGACTTGGGCGTCTTTGCCGTCGACAAGCCCGCCTTCCATTTCGGCGGTATCACGCGGGCGGCGTTGATGCCCGACCAGCGTCCCCCGCTCGATCTGCCCAGCCGCGTCAACTACATCGCCAAAAGCGGCAAGCCCGACCTGTGGGTCCACCCTCTCGCCGCTGCCACTCAGGGTCTTGAGGGCGACAAGCTCGCCGAACTGGCCCTGATGCGCGAGGCAGGTGCGCGCGGCGTCGCCACTGGGCGGCGTTGGATCGCAGATTCGGGCGTCATGCTGCGCCTGTTGCGCTATGCCGCGATGCTCGATCTCGTGGTTGTCACGCACGCCGAGGACGCCGGGCTCACGGGCGAGGCAGTGGCCACCGCCGGCGAGATGGCGACGCGCATGGGCCTCGCCTCCTCTCCCGCCGAGGCCGAAGCGCTAGCGATCGCCCGCGATCTCGCTCTTGCCGAGATGGCAGGCGCCCGGCTGCATATCCGTCAGGTCACCACCCGCGCCGGCCTTGCCCTCGTGCGAGCAGCTAAGGCGCGCGGCCTCGCCGTCACGATCAGCGTGACCCCGGCGCATATTCACCTCTCGGACCTCGCCATCGGCGACTTCCGCAGCTTTGCGCGCCTCTCCCCGCCGCTTCGCCCTGAGGGTGATCGCCAGTCGGTTCTCGAGGCCATTGCCGACCGCACTATCGACGTCATCGCATCGGGTCACGACCCCCGCGGGCCAGAGGACAAGCGCCTGCCCTTCGCCGATGCCGCGGCTGGCATGGCCGGGGCCGAAGTGCTGCTCGCAACCACGCTCGGCCTGGTGCGCGACGGCGTGATCGACCTGGCGCGAGCCTTCGCTCTGCTGGCGGGTAATCCCGCGCGGTTGCTCGGTGTTGAGGCGGGCCAACTCCGCGAAGGCCACGAGGCCGACATTGCGCTCATCGACCCTGATCGGCCGTGGATTGTCGATACCGACAAGATGGCCGCCAGCGCCGGCAACACGCCCTTTGACGGCCAGCCCATGCAAGGCCGGGTGGAAGCGCTGTGGAAGGGCGGGATGCGGGTGGGAGCCTAGAAAAATCCCTCCTCCGGCAGGCCAGAGGAGGGATCAGTTTTTGCGACAGTTTGGAAGGGCTCTGTCGTTTTCTCGAAGGTTCAACGGGCCGCGACGCGCGTCTGCTTGCCACGTGGCGAAGCGACGGCGACGCTTGCCTTTACCGCAGGCTTGGCGGCGGCGCGGGCGGCGGCGGGAGCCGTGCCTTGCAGGCTGCGCCCGGCGGCATAGGCAAGGCAGCCGCCACCCGACTGCCTGACCATGGCGCACAGACTGTTGGCAGAGGCCTTGGCAAATCCGCCCGCCGCCACGCGGTAATAGGTCCGCCCATTGACGCTGGCGGTCGTGATAACGCGCTCCGCACCCTTGAGCTCGGGACGCTTCTGGAAGCGCGCCCAGGCGGCATCGGCGTCGGCTTGCGAGAGATAGGAACCGAGCTGCACCCGGTAGTCGCCCGGCTCGCGCACGAAGGCGGCTTTGGCGGCAGGGGCAGGCTTGGCCGGCGCCGGCTTGGCGGCAGCGACGCGCACCGGCTTGGCAGCGGCTGGTTTGGCGTCGGGCAGCTTGATCCGCGGCGCGGCCGGCGTACTCGACACGGCGACGGGCGCGGGCGCGAGGCTCTCTTCCGCCTCATAGCGCGCGATCACGGTCGGCTCGGCCGGGGAGGCGATCGCGCTGGCGGCCGGCAGTTCGGCATCCTGGCTGGCGAGCGCCACCGACGGGGCGGGAGCGTCGGCGACCGGCGCGGCCTGCTGCGTCGCGGCCTCGGCGGCGAGCTGCTCATTGGTGGGGAAGTTGGTCAGCGCCAGATGCACCGGCTGCCCGGCATCTTCCTTGGCCGTCACGCCGAGAAGCGCCGCGACGCGATGAGCCGCCATCTGCGGCATCGACATTTGCGCCCATTCGCCGAGGCGCTGGTCGAGCTTGTCCGCCGGCACATCCTGCGCCGCTAGCAGGCGGGCGGAGCGCCAGTTGCCATCAAGCGCGAAGGCATAGGCGAGGTTCTGGCGCAGCTTAGGCGAATTTTCACCATACCGCAGCGCGCTAGAAAGCATTTCAATGCCCTGCTGCGGGCTCCCGGCGAGCGTGATCGCCAGACCGTAGTCGACCGGGTCGATGGTGCTCTGATGCTGAGCCAGCAGCGCCTGCGCCTCGGCGTAGCGACCGACCGCCGACAGAGCCAGCGAGCGCGTGAGGACGGTGCGACCCGAGCTATCGCCGAGTGCCATCGCATCGGAGAAGGCGGTCTCGGCGGCGACGAAGCGCCCGGCTTCCACATAGGCGGCGGCGAGCAGCGCCCGCACCTGCGCATTGCGCGGGCTGGCGAGCACGGCCGCCTCGGCAGCGGCCACCGCCTTGTCACCCTTGCCCTTGGCCAGCGCTGCACGCGCGGCATCTGCGGATACTGCGGCGGTGGGTGCGGCCTTGCCCGCGCACCCCGCCAGCGTGGCGGAAGCGAGCGCGGTGGTCAGCACAAGGCCGATCATCCGGGTGCGGTTGGCAATGGCAGTGGTCATCATCCCCTCCTTGGGATTGGAAGCGTCAGTCGCGCAGGACTTGCGCGGCAAGGCTGTCGATCTCGGGCATCTGCGCGAGCAGACCATCGAGCGCGTCGGTCACGAGTTGCTGCGCGCTACGACCCCGCACGGTGCAGGCGAGGCGCAGCTTGAGGTGCCGCTCCTGATCGAGCCGGAGCGTGAACGCCGCGCGGCGGCTGTCATTGTTGGCGGCTCTCTTCGCGACGCTCACCCGCGCGGGGGCCGGCGCCTCAAGCTTGGCGGCAATCCGCTCGATCGTGGCGCGAACCGGGCTCGCGGCGGCTACAGAGATGCTGCTGCTTGCAACCGGGCTCATTCGCACGACACGCGCGCCGGACGACCCGTCGTCCTCGCCCATATCGTTCCAGCCGAGATCTTCGAGATTGGCGGCTGCGGCCTTGCCGTCGGTCACGCCGGCGGTGTTCTGCGGCCGCATCGCCGGCTTGGCGCCGCCCTTGCGGGCCAGTAGGCTGGGAGAAAGAGAGGCAAAATTGGCGTCGCTCATGGCCGACCCCTTCTCGGCGCGCTTACTGCGCTACCCGGCGGCCGAAACCGCCAGCCGGACGGTAGGCACCCGGAACCGCCGACTGCGTGTTCGGCGCGGCGAAGACGGTGCGGCGGAAGTTCTTTTCCAGGCGGTCGCTGATGTATTTCCACAGCGCCACGACCTCGGCGGCGCTGCGACCTTCGGGGTCGACTTCCATCACCGTACGCCCATCGATCATCGAGGCTGCGAAATCGGTGCGATGGTGGAGCGTGATGGGCGCGACGGTGCCGTGCTGGCTCAGCGCCACAGCGGCTTCCGATGTAATCTTCGCCTTGGGAGTCGCGGCATTGACCACGAAGACCAGCGGCTTGCCGGCGCGCTCGCACAGATCGACCGTGGCGCCCACGGCGCGAAGGTCGTGCGGGCTCGGCCGGGTCGGCACGACGATGAGCTCGGCAACCGAGATCACTGACTGGATCGCCATGGTGATCGCTGGCGGAGTGTCCAGCACCGCCAGCTTGAAACCCTGTTGGCGCAGCGCCTGCAGATCGCTGGCAAGGCGCGCCACCGTAGTCTGGGCGAAAGCGGGCAGCTCCGCCTCGCGCTCGTTCCACCAATCGGCGAGCGAACCCTGGGGGTCGATATCGATCAGCACCACCGGACCCGCGCCCGCGCGCTGGGCCTGAACGGCCAGATGCCCGGACAGGGTGGTCTTACCCGATCCGCCTTTTTGCGAAGCCAACGCGAGTACTCGCACGCCTGGTCCCCCTGAAATTCGACCTGTTGCAACCCGATTGCCCATGGCGGGCGGTTCACGCTGGACTTCGCAGACCGCACCTAATTTTAGGTTAATCGACCAGCGGAACCTTGGGGTTTACTGCCCAGACCGGGTTACTTCGCGCGACCGCTGCTTTAATGGGTCGGGTTGGGGGGGCGGATGACAACAGCAACCGACAGTAGCGGCGCGGCGCCTGGCACAGCGGGGCCTATGCCGCTCGCATTGTCGAGCGAGCGTATCGCTAGTCTCGACTTCATCCGCGGTATTGCGGTGCTCGGAATCTTGGTTCCGAACATCATCGCCTTCGGCCAGCCGATGACGGCCTATATGTATCCCGGCGCCTTCACCACGCCGCACGGCGCGGTGGAAGATTGGATGTGGGTTGCGCAGTTCGTGCTGTTCGACGGCAAGATGCGCGGCCTTTTCACGCTGCTGTTCGGCGTCGGTGTAGTTCTCTTCCTGGACCGCGCCGAGCAGCGCGGTGGGGGCATGGAGCTTCAGGTCCGGCGACTGTTCTGGCTCGGCCTATTTGGCCTGTTGCATTACTATCTCCTGTGGCGCGGGGATATCCTCTTCACTTACGCGGTTGCGGGCTTGCTCCTGTTGCCGTTCCTGGCTCTCAACCCGATGCGACAGCTCATTCTCGGAGTTCTGGGCTATTGCGCCGGCACACTGGCTTATGGAGCGATGTTTGGCTGGATGGCGCGCGTGGCGGACGGCGAGATGGCAACCGCTCCTGCGATGAGCGAATTGCGGACCGAGTTCCTCGCATCAAAAGCCACCGATCTCGCCGACGGCAGGCTTGAGACACAGCTGATCGCCAACGGCGACTATTTCGGCTTCGTGACGCATAACCTCTCTGCGCATTCGCTTGACCCGCTGATCATGGTGCTGTTCTTCGCGTTTGAGACGATCCCCCTGATGCTTGTGGGGGCGGCGCTCTATCGCATGGGACTATTCGGCGGCGCATGGCCCGCGGCGCGCGTCCGCCGATGGGCGTGGGCCGGCCTCCTCGCTGGCACTGCGCTGACGATTCCGATCGCGCTGACCGCACGCGACGAGGGCCTCACCTATTACGGCACGCTAGCCGCGTTTTCCGGCTGGTCGATGCTGCCGCGCCTGCCGGTAATCATCGGCCTCGCCGCCCTGCTCGCGCTTTGGGCGCCGCATGCCACTGGATGGCTCGGCCGCAGCCTTACAGCAGCGGGCCGCACCGCCTTCAGCAATTATCTCGGCACGAGCATGCTCATGGTGCTGGTATTCCACGGCTGGGCCGGCGGCTTGTTCGGAGCGCTTACGCGCGCGGAGCTGTACCTGGTGGTTCTTGCCGCCTGGGCCGTGATGCTCGCGTGGCCCGCGTGGTGGCTCGCCCGTTTTCGCTACGGCCCGCTTGAATGGCTATGGCGCTGCCTGACCTACGGCCAGCGCTTCCCGCTACGCCGTTAGCCCCCGCCCGATATCTCCTCGCTCACCACCGCATGGTAGATGCGCGAGGGGGTGTCTTCGTCATCGTCGTCGATCGCGAAATAGACCTTGCGTCGGTCCTGCGAGTCCAGGGTGAGACCCTCGATCTTGCCAGCGAAGGGCTCCCCGTCTTCAACCAGCAGGTGGACCCCGCGCGCCTCCCCCTCGGCATCGATGATGCCAAGCACCGACCCGTGAATATTTCCCGGGCTCGGAAATGCGCCGTCATGCCGCCAGAAACAGAGCCGGCCATCCTGCGGTTCCGGCCGCCATCTAGCGCGGCCCCCGCGCGGCCAACCGCGTCTCGCGGAAGAAGAACGCCAGGCCCACGATCAGCAGCACCATGGTCAGCACCCAGGTGACCACGATCACCGTGCCCAGCCTCGTCTCGACATAGGCGGAGACGAAGAGCAGCGCGATCACCACGCAGATCGCCGCCGCCGCCGCGGTCGAGAACATCACCGCCCATTGCATCACGCTCCGCCGCCGCAGCAGCCAGGGCCGCTCGGGATCGTCGGCATCGTGCCGGCCGTCGCTGATGCGGTCGTCGATCCGGTCGATGCGATTGGCAATCCACACCATGCGCGTCATCATCACATTCATGATGGCCCCGATGCCGCTCAGCAAGAACGCGGGCGCCAGACTCAGCGAGACGATCTGCTGCACCTTGGGCGTGCTGCCGGTGCGCGAGAGAATTTCGTTCAGAACATCCGGCCCGGCCACCACGGCGAGCAACTCGATCACGGTTTGCCCCCGCTCTGTCCGGCAAAGGGGTTCTTGGGACTCTTGAGCGTCACCCGCACCGGCACCGCTTCGAAGCCGAGCGCCTTGCGGATGCCGTTGACCAGATAGCGCTCATAGCTCTTGGGCAGCGCGTCGAGCCGGCTCCCGAACACCACAAAGCGCGGCGGCCGCGTCCCCGCCTGAGTGATATAGCGCAGCTTGATCCGCTTGCCTCCCGGCGCCGGCGGCGGATTGGCTTCCAGCGCATCGTCGAACCAGCGGTTGAGTGCGGCGGTGGAGACGCGCTTCGACCACGCTTCCCGCAACTCGAAAGCCGCGCCGATCATGGTATCGAGCCCCTTGCCGGTCCGCGCGCTCACCGCCAGCACCGGCAGCCCCCGCACCTGGCTAAGCCCCTCGTCCAGCGCAGCCTTGATCCCGTTGAACAGCCGGCTCGCGTCCTCGGCAACATCCCATTTGTTGATCGCAACCATCAACGCGCGGCCCTCTTCGAGCACCAGGCTGGCGATCTTCAGATCCTGGTGCTCGAGCCCGCGCGTCGCATCGAGCAGCAGCACCACGACCTCGGCAAAATCGACCGCCCGGCGGGCATCGGCAACGCTCAACCGCTCCAGCTTCTCGACTACCTGCGCCTTCTTGCGCATCCCCGCGGTGTCGATCAGCCGCACCTCGCGCACGTCGCCCGTCTTGGGGTCCGTCCAGTTCCAATCGACCGCAATCGAATCGCGGGTGATCCCGGCCTCGGGCCCGGTCAACAGGCGGTCCTCGCCGAGCAGCCGGTTAACGAGCGTGGACTTGCCGGCATTGGGACGACCGACGATGGCCAGCTTCAGCGGCCCCAAAGGCGCGTCCTCGCCCTCTTCCGCCAATTCGGCGGCTTCCTCCGCCGCCTCGGCCTTGGCACCGATGATCGGCCACAGCGCATCGAACAGGTCGGCGACACCTTCGCCATGCTCAGCCGAAAGCGCCACCGGCTCGCCGAAGCCGAGCGCGAAGCTTTCGTAGATGCCCGCATCGCCCGCGTGCCCTTCGGCCTTGTTGGCCACCAGCACCACCGGCACGTTCTGGCCCCGCAGCCAGCGCGCGATTTCTTCGTCGAGCGGCGTCAACCCGGCCCGCGAATCGAATACGAACAGCGCCGCGTCCGCGCCTTCCACGCTCACCTGCGTCTGCGCGCGCATCCGCCCGGGCAGGCTCTCGGGGTCCTCGTCCTCCCAACCGGCGGTATCGACAGCGGTGAATTCGAGCCCGGCGACGATCGCATCCCCCATCCGGCGGTCGCGCGTCACCCCGGGCTGGTCATCCACCAGCGCCAGCTTCTTGCCGATCAGCCGGTTGAACAGCGTCGACTTGCCGACATTGGGCCGGCCGATGATGATGACGACCGGCTTAGTCACGGGTGTGCCGTCAGTCCTTCTTGGCGACCGGGGCGTTCTCGCCCAGGTCCTGGAACCAGGCCTCGACCGGCCCAGTTAGCTTCAGCGTCAGCGGCTGGCCCTTGCGATCCATCGTCTTGCCTGCCTGCACGCGCACCCAGCCTTCGGAAATCGAATATTCTTCGATGTCGGTGCGCTCGCGTCCCTTGAAGCGGATGCCGACACCGCGGCGTAGCTGCTCCTCATTGAAATGCGGGCTGCGCGGATTGACCGAGAGGTGGTCGGCGGGGACGTCAGGCGCGGGGGAGCTCTGCTCGGCGCTCGTTTCGGAAGTTTCGGCAGGCGTATCAGTCATGCCGCGCGCCCTAGTCGCGCGCGCCTGCCAAGGTCAATCCGGCGGCGGTGGTGTCTCGAACGGGCCCGTGTCCGGCTGGTCGTAATCCGGCGAAACCGGGTCCAAGCCCGGCGGCTCCTGCTGCGGGGCCTCTGCCGGAGCGCTGTCCGGCGGCATTTCCGGCGGCGAGTTGTCGGGAAAATCGGTATCGGGGTCGGGCTGGCTGGCCATTATCAATCTCCTGGCGGCACGACGGAGGGAAAACCCGGGACTCCTGCGCCGTCATCGTCGGGCGCGCTCTGGCTATGATCACGCTCCACCAGGACCTCGCCCTCGCGCTCCCCTTCTCGTGCCATCTGCGCCGATGGTTTGGGCGGCTGAGTGGGGTCCGGAACGGGTATCGGCACGGATGGTGAATCGGCCATGGCGCTATCTCCTCCTGAAGCAACACCTCGGGCCTGCGCCCGTTCCTCCCCCGCTTGCCCTTTTGCGCGGCCCCGAGTAGAGGCCCCCGGCCATCGCGCTGCGGCCTGTCCCGCGGCGCGGCTGTCGTTTGGCAAGCGGGCGTGGCGGAATTGGTAGACGCACCAGATTTAGGTTCTGGCATCGCAAGATGTGGGGGTTCGAGTCCCTTCGCCCGCACCAGTCCGGCACCGCCCCAGGTCAGACGCCAGTCGTCCAGCGATTCTGATGCCATCAACCGGTTCGAGAGTTCATCCTTCCATGCAGATCAAAGAGACCACTAATCAGGGCCTGAAGCGCGGCTACACGCTCACCATCCCGGCGAAGGATATCGATGCGCGCATCGCGGCCGAGCTCAAGAAGATCGCGCCGACCGTGCGCATGCCTGGCTTCCGCCCCGGCAAGGTGCCAGCGAATCTGCTGCGCAAGATGCATGGCGAGCAACTCCACGCGCAGGTCATGAACGACACGATCCGCGAATCGGTCGATACGCTGATGAAGGACAAGGCGCTGCGCCCCGCGATGCAGCCCAAGATCGCGCTCGGCGAAGGCTATGCCGAGGGCAAGGATGCCGAGCTGACGGTAAACCTCGAAGTGCTGCCGGAAGTTACCGCACCCAACACCGATGGCATCGCTATCGAGCGGCTGACGGTACCCGTCACGGATGCCGAGGTGGATGAGGCGCTGGCCCGCATCGCCGGCCAGAACAAGAGCTATACCGACGCCAAGAAAGGCAAGAAGGCCGAAACCGGCGACCAGCTCATCATCGATTTCGTCGGCCGCACCGGCGGCGTCGAGTTCGAGGGCGGCAAGGCCGAAGGCGCCGCGCTGGTACTGGGCTCGGGCATGTTCATTCCCGGCTTCGAAGACCAGCTCACCGGTGTGAAGGCTGGCGATGCCAAAACCATCACCGTCACTTTCCCCAAGGACTACCAGGCAAAGGAACTGGCCGGCAAGGAAGCGGAATTCGACGTCACCGTTCAGGCGGTTAAGGTCGAAGGCGAAAGCAAGGTCGACGAGGATTTCGCCAAGAACCTCGGGTTCGACGGGCTCGACAAGCTGCGGGCCCTGGTGCGTGGTCAGCTCGAGCAGGAGAACAACGGCCTCACCCGCACGCAGATGAAGCGCGCGCTGCTCGACCAGCTTGCCGCCGGCCACGATTTCGAAGTGCCCGAGCAGATGGTCGAAGCGGAGTTCGAGCAGATCTGGACGCAGCTCGAGCAGGAAGCCGCCCGCAGCGAGGATCCTGAGGCCGCAAAGAAGGAAATCGAGGCCGAGAAAGACGACTACCGCCGCATCGCCGTGCGCCGCGTGCGTCTCGGCCTGCTCCTGTCGGAAATCGGCCAGGCCAACAACATCCAGGTCACGAACCAGGAAATGAGCATGCTGATCCAGCAGGCGGCGCAGCAGTACCGCACCGAAGATCGCGAGCGCTTCATCCAGTTCGTGCAGCAGGAGCCCATGGCCGCCGCCCAGCTCCGTGCTCCGCTTTACGAAGACAAGGTCGTCGATTTTCTCTTCGACAAGGCCACCATCACCGAACGCGAAGTGACTCGCGAGGAACTCGAAGCCGCGATCGAGGCGGACGAGGATGTCGAGGCCAAGCCCGCCAAGGCCAAGAAGCCCGCCGCAAAGAAGGCGAAGACCGAAGCCGGCGAGGAAGCAAAGCCTGCGAAGAAAGCCAAGCCCGCCGCGGAGACGACAGAAGCAGCTGCTCCTGAGCAGGCGCCTGCGACTGAAAAGAAGCCTGCCGCTAAGAAGGGGGCGGCAAAAAAGGCAGCGAAAGGCTGACGGTTCGCCACTCGGGGTTCGACAGGCTCATCACGAACGGACACGGCAAACCTCCTATGCCGACCCCGCCCTGAGCCTGTCGACGGGCGAGTTGACGAGACGATGGATGGTTAGCGCGGCGCCCAAGGCTTGAAGCTGGGCTCCGGCAGCACAGCCGTCCGCGCTCGCTCATAGGCCGCGCCCGCCCTCAGCACCGCCGCATCGGCCCATTTGGCGCCCATAAAGCTGAGGCCGATCGGCAAACCTTCGACGGCGCCCATCGGCACTGTCAGATGCGGATAGCCGGCAATGGCCGCCAGCGAACCCGCGCCGATGCCTCCGCCAAAATTGTCTCCATTGAGCAGATCGGTTGCCCAGGCCGGGCCAGTGGTGGGCGCGATCAGGAAGGCGACCTTGTTGTCGGCCAGAAGCTTGTCGATCCCCCCGGCCCGCGTTGCTGCAAGATTGGTGTCGCGCGCCTTCAAATAGGCCGCTTCATCGGTGGCTTCGAGCGCCTGCTCGAACAGCTCCTGCCCAAACCAGCGAAGCTCGCGCTCGGCGTTAGCGCGGTTGAAGGCGACCACCTCGGCCAGAGTGCGCGGCACTTCCCGGCCCGAGAGCGTGGCAAGATAGGCGTTCATATCGCGCCGCAGTTCGAACAAGAGCACCGAAAGGCTGCGATTCCAGAACCCATCCGGCCAATCGTAGTCGATATCGACCAGCACCGCTCCCGCCCGCTCAAGATCGCGCTTGGCGGCGTCGAATACCGCAGTCACCCGCGCGTCGTTTCCGGCCTGCTTGCGCAGCACACCGATCCGAACACCCTGCAAGGAAGCCGTCGCCAAGCCGGCGGTATAGTCCACCTTGCGCCGATCCGCCTCCGCCGTGGCGGCATCGGCAGGATCGCTGCCCGCGATGGCGTTGAGCAACTGTGCCGCATCGGCGACATTGCGCGTCATTGGCCCGGCAGTGTCCTGGGTTCCGCTGATCGGCACCACATGCGTCCGGCTGACGAGGCCGACGGTGGGCTTGAATCCCACCACGCCATTCACGCTCGCCGGACAGGTGATCGAGCCATTGGTTTCCGTTCCGATCGCCGCCCAGGCCAAGCCCGCCGCCACTGCCGCGCCGCTGCCCGAAGAGGAGCCGCAGGCATTGCGGTCGGTGGCATGCGGGTTCTTCGTGAGCCCGCCCACCGCGCTCCAGCCGCTTGTCGAATCGTCGCTGCGGATATTGGCCCATTCGCTGAGGTTGGTCTTGCCGAGCACCACGCCGCCGCTCGCTCGCAGCCGCGCGACCAGCGGAGCATCGCGGCGCGTGTCATTCGCGGCCAGCGCCAGGCTGCCCGCCGTAGTCGGCCACTCGCGCGTCTCGATATTGTCCTTCACCAGCACCGTGCGCCCGGCCAGCGGCAAGCCGGCCGCCGCCGCCGCCGCCCGCGCCGCTTCGTCGGCATCGGCTGCAACAATCACTGCATTGAGCTCAGGTCCCGCATCGTCGAGCGCGGCAATACGCGCGCGGTAGTCGCGCGCATCCTGCGCCGGGGTGGCAAGTGCGGGTGCAGGCTGCAGGGTACCGGCCGCGAGCAGCGATCCGAGAATTTTCCATGTCATTGCGGCATAATGCGGAAGTCTCGCCGCCGAGCAAGCTCCTAGAAGTCGCCTTTCAATCCCACTCTGAAGATCGGCCCGATCAGCCGGCGTTGATCTTCAATGAAGTCGACCGGCGAGTTGTCGCGTTGGCCGGTAAACACGGTGCGGCGTAGATTGCGCCGCGCGTTGGCGAGATTGATGACGTCCAAGCGCAGCGTCATTCCCAGCACGTCCTTGTGTTCCACAAAGTAGAAATCGAACACCGGGCCTTCGTTGTCGAACCCTATCTCATTGCGCCGATAATAAGGCGTAACCTTGAGATGTTCGAAGCCGGCGCCCCAGGCCCAGTCGCTGCCCGGGACGTCATGGCGCAAATTCATCTCAATGGCTCTTACTCCGAGCCGGCCAAGCTGGCGCTTCTCCCCGGTAAGCGGATCAGTGAGCGAGGAACGCTGCAGGATCACGTTGCTGTCGATCTTTGCGCCTGTGAACCCGATTGGGTCCAGATTGACGGTGCTAGTCCATTCCAGCCCGTAACGCTTCAGAGAATCGATGTTGCCGCGGCCCTCGCCGCCGCCAGGCAGCGGAACCAGATCGACGAAATCGGTGACCCCGCGATAGAAAAGACGCAGGTTGGTACTTCCCCACTTGCCGAGGTCTTTTTTGGCCGCCAGGTCGATGTTCCAGGCCTGCTCGGGCACAAGCTCGAAATTGCTGTCGTTCTGATTACCTTGGTCGAGAAACACTCGGCCCAAGAAATCGTTGAAGTTCAGCTGTCCAACGGCCCGGGCGACCTTGAGCGAGATGTCGAGGCCTTTCTCGGGCGCCCAGGCGAGACTGAGGCTACCCTTGGGCCGAAAGAAGCTGCGGCTGATTCCAAGCGGACCAGTTTGGCTGATCGTGGAATGCTCGCCCGCCAGCGTCGCCTGGACGGACAATTTGGTCGAAAGGGGGCGGCTATAGCTTATGCTCGCGTCGTAACGATCCTCGCGAACGCCGCCATCGCCTTGCGTGAATGGAATCTCCGTAAAGGTGTTGCCGCCGACCAGGTCGAACAAGGTGGCGTCCTTATCCAAGCGATTGAAGGCGCCCTCCGCCGCAATCTGCCAGTCCGCCTTGCCCCACTTCCATGACAGTTCAGCGCGACCAATAACTTCGCCCGAGTCCACGACCTGGGCATAGCGGCTACCGGTCGGCGTGCTGCCGTCCGCTCGAGTGGTCACGGAGGTTTCCATGAAGCGGCTCTGATCGAACCGGTTGAGCCCGATGAGCTTGAGCTTCGCACCCAGTAAAGGAAATTGGTAGTCGCCCCCGATCTCATAGTTATAAGCGCGGAACCTGCCATCGAGATCGCGTAGGCGCGACGCGCCGCTGACGGGCGTCCGCGTCTCGTCGTTGTCGAAGTCTTCGTACTGCCGGCGATAGGACGCGTTGAGATTGGCGATCGCGCCATTGGCCGCAGTGTGTTTGAGCCCTACACTTAGCTTGGGCGCATCATATTCCGCGACGAGCGATCCGTCACGGGTTTCGCGCAATGTCCCGTCGGCATTCAATATCCGATATGGCCCGCCGAAACCGCCCCCCCCGGTCGCATTGGCAAGCGCCGCAGTGTATTCCAATTCGCCCACCGTACCCTTCAGGGATACCTCGGCGCCGGTGTAGCGTGGGCGCGTGAAGTGCGCGCGCGCCTCCCCGCGCCAACTGAATTGGCCCGAGAATGCATCCGGCTTGGTGATGACGTCGGCAGCCTGGCCCGAGAGGCCTGGGATCGAAAGCGTCGCGCCGTCGACAATGTCGATCCGAACCACGCTTTCCGCCGGGATGCGCGACAGCTGCGTAAACAGATCGTCGGACTTGCTGGCCAAGCGCTGGCCGTTGACCAGCACATTGTCGGTTGCCTGACCCAGCCCGCGCGCGCCGCTCTGATCGGCACGGATCTGAAAGCCAGGAACGTTACGCAGCATGTCTAGCGCGTTCCTGGGGGCAAAGCGGACGAAATCCGCCGCGGTGTAGCTCTGGCGCCCCTCGACGTTTGCTGGCGCGATAGCTTCCGGGGGTGGGGCATCACCAGTCGGCTGCGCGTCGACCGCGGCCGGCGCGGGCATCTCTTCCTGCGCTGCGAGCGGCATTGCGGCGCCAGATACGACAAGCGCGGTCAAAGCGCGTGCGACAAAATGACTGCTTCCCAAGCTCATAAATTCGGCTTGGGCGCACCATCGCACGCTGTCTCCAGCGTCTCGACCGGAGTCGAATGCGCGGCGACCAACGACATCTGTAGTCGTTGGGCTCTTGCCTCGCCCCTTGAATTGTCCTGCCTACTCGCGACATAGGGCCGCGAATTCCAGACGAGAGGACTCTTCCCCATGATCGATCTGTTCGGCGGCGACGGTTACCGCACGCAGGGCCAGTTCACCCGCGATCCCATGACCGGCGCGCTTGTGCCAGTGGTGGTGGAACAGACCAGCCGGGGCGAGCGCAGCTTCGACATCTTCAGCCGCCTGCTGCGCGAACGCATCGTCTTCGTGACTGATCAGATCGAGGACAACATGGCCTCGCTGATCGTGGCCCAGCTGCTGTTTCTGGAAAGCGAGAATCCCTCCAAGCCGATCAGCATGTACATCAACTCGCCCGGCGGCGTGGTGACCGCGGGACTCGCGATTCATGACACCATGCAATATATCAAGCCGCGCGTCTCCACCGTCTGCGTCGGCCAGGCCGCGAGCATGGGCAGCTTTCTACTGGCCGCTGGCGAACCGGGTATGCGCATCGCCCTGCCCAATGCCCGCATCATGGTGCACCAACCTTCGGGCGGCGCGCGCGGCATGGCGGCCGATATCGAGATTCAAGCGCGTGAGATCCTTCGCATGCGCCAGCGCCTCAATGGCCTCTATGCCAAATACACTGGCAAGACACTCGACGAGATCGAGAAGGCCATGGACCGCGACACTTTCCTTGAAGCCGACGAGGCAATGGCCTTCGGCATTGTCGACAAGGTGTTCGAAAGCCGTCCCGAAAACGAAGCGACCGAGGCGGAAGGATCGGGCGGCGCGCCAGAGTAGGTCCGTCGCGCACTCCGAGCGGCGTTGCGAGTTACGAGAAATGGCGGTTTCGAGGGGCTGAGCGGTCCGGTCTTTCCTTTGGTTAGTTGAGAAACGTTACGTTTGGCGCGAATAGCGCGCGAACCAGGTTGGCGCCTGTGAACCAACACAGGGGTCGATATGACGATTGAAAAGAGCGCTTTCGGTTTTGGCAAGACCGCTGTCCCGGCACCAAAGCCAGTGCTGGTTTGTTTCTCCCACCTGCGTTGGGATTTCGTGTTCCAGCGGCCGCAGCAGGTGATGAGCCGGCTGGCCGAGCGCTTCAAGATCGTCTTCTGGCAAGAACCGGTCGAGGGTGATGCGCTCCGTCTCGATCGCAACAAGCTGGCCGATTGGGACGTGGAAGTCGTTACGCCTGTCCACGGCCCGGACGGCGCAAGCGACATCCAGCTTCGCAATCTCCTGGACGGCCTCGTTGCCGAGATCGGCGCGCCGACGGTCCGCTGGTATTACACCCCGATGATGACGGGCTTCTCCCAACATCTGGAGGCTGACTGCGTCGTTTACGACTGCATGGACGAGCTGGCCAACTTCCGCTTCGCCCCCGCCGATTTGCTGGAACGCGAGACGCGCCTGCTGGCGGCCGCCGATGTCGTCTTCACCGGCGGCTATAGCCTGTTCGACGCCAAGCGCGACCGGCATCCCAACGTCTTCCCCTTCCCCTCTAGCGTCGACAAGCAGCATTTTGGCAAGGCCCGCGACCTCGTAGGCGCGAGGGATGGGCGCCCGCTGTTCGGTTTCTTCGGCGTGATCGACGAGCGCATGGACCTGGAACTGGTCGATGCCCTGTGCGCCGCCCGGCCCGACTGGGATTTTGAGCTCATTGGCCCCGTCGTTAAGATCGATCCAGCCAGTCTGCCTCAGCACGCCAATCTGCGCTTCCCTGGCTCATGCGAATACCGTGACCTGCCGGCAGCTATCGCGCGCTGGGATGTCGCACTGATGCCCTTCGCGATGAACGAGGCGACCAAGTTCATCAGCCCGACGAAGACTCCCGAATATCTTGCCGCCGGCAAGCCTGTCGTATCGACGCCGGTGCGCGATGTCGTGCGCGGCTACGGCCGCCTTCAGGGCGTGCGTATTGCTGACGATGCCAGCAGCTTCGCAGCCGAGTGCGAGACGGCATTAAACTTGGCCCGCAGCGATGACCGCGCCTGGCTTGCCGAGAGTGACGATCTGCTGCTCCTCGAAAGCTGGGATGCCACTGTCGAAGCGATGGCCGGCAAGATCGACGCCGTGCTCGAGCGCAAGACGCGGCCCGTGCCTTTCCCGGTTGTCGACACCTCGGGTTATGATTGGCTCGTTGTTGGTGCCGGCTTTGCGGGCGCGGTCATGGCCGAACGGCTCGCCCGCGACGCAGGCAAGCGGGTTCTCGTCATCGATCGCCGCGAGCATATCGCCGGGAATGCCTACGATCACCCCGATGCAGCGGGGATCCTGATCCATCGCTACGGCCCGCACATCTTTCACACCAATTCGCAGGATGTGTTTGATTACCTTTCTGGCTTCACCGACTGGCGGCCGTACGAACACCGCGTGCTCGGGCAGGTCGACGGCCAGCGGGTGCCGATCCCCATCAACCGCACCACGCTGAACAAGCTCTACGGCCTCTCGCTCAAGACCGAGGAAGACGCTGAGCAGCATTACGCCGAGGCGGCTGAAAAGCTCGAAACCATCCGTACTTCGGAAGATGTGGTCGTGGCTCAGGTCGGGCGCCACCTTTATGAAACTTTCTTCCGTGGCTACACCCGCAAGCAGTGGGGGCTCGATCCCAGCGAACTGGACAAGTCGGTGACCGCTCGGGTGCCCGCCCGCACCAATACGGACGATCGCTATTTCACCGACACCTTCCAGGCGATGCCGGAACAGGGCTACACCGCCATGTTCGAGCGTCTGCTCGATCACGAGAACATCACGGTCGCCCTCGGCGTCGACTTTGCCGATATCGGCCGCGAAGGGTTCGAGGGCGTCGTTTACACCGGTCCGATCGACGAATTCTACGGCCACCGCTTCGGCCGCTTGCCCTATCGCTCACTGCGCTTCGATCACCGCACGCTCGAACGCGAGTGGTTCCAGGAAGCCGGCACCGTCAACTATCCTGGCGAGGACGTGCCGTGGACGCGCATCACCGAATACAAGCACCTGACGGGGCAGGAGCATCCGCGCACCAGCATCACCTATGAATATTCGTCCGCCACGGGGGATCCGTTCTATCCGATCCCCCGCGCCGAGAATCAGGAACTCTACAAGCGCTACCAGGCCCTGGCCTTGGCGGAGCCCAATGTGGTGTTCGTGGGTCGCCTGGCCACCTATCGCTATTACAACATGGACCAGGTCGTCGGGCAGGCGCTCGCAACCTATCGCCGGCTGAAGCCTACGCTGTCGAGCACGGGGATCGCGGTGGAGGAGCCTTCGACGAGCGCCATGGCCAAATAGCGGCTGGGGCAACGTTCAGCATTCGGAAGGTGTTTTGGGTTAGGGGCGTTGAAAAGCCGGCCCCAAGCCTTTACCTCCATTCACCGACCGATAAGCGGGCCGGGACGTAGCGGGAAATGACGAAGTTGAGCGGTACCGATAGCAAGTCCACCTTGTATTGTAGCTTCTGCGGCAAATCGCAGCATGAGGTGCGCAAGCTGATCGCCGGCCCCACCGTGTTCATCTGCGATGAATGCGTGGAGCTGTGCAACGACATCATCCGCGAGGAAACCAAGGCCGGCATCGCCGGCAAGAAGGATGGCGACGTCCCGACTCCGGCGGAAATCTTCGCGCAGCTCAACGACTATGTGATCGGTCAGGACCGCGCCAAGCGCGTGCTCTCGGTGGCGGTGCACAATCACTACAAGCGGTTGAAGCACAGCGGCAAGTCGGGCGAAGTCGAGCTAGCTAAGTCCAACATCCTGCTCGTCGGCCCGACCGGCTCGGGCAAGACGCTGCTTGCGCAGACCTTGGCGCGCACCTTCGACGTGCCCTTCACCATGGCTGACGCCACCACGTTGACGGAAGCGGGCTATGTCGGCGAGGATGTCGAAAACATCATCCTCAAGCTGCTCCAGGCATCCGACTACAACGTCGAGAAGGCGCAGCACGGTATCGTTTACATCGACGAGATTGACAAGATCACGCGCAAGGCGGAAAACCCCTCGATCACCCGCGACGTTTCGGGCGAGGGCGTGCAGCAGGCGCTGCTCAAGCTGATGGAGGGCACCACCGCCTCCGTCCCGCCGCAGGGCGGGCGCAAGCATC
>ERZ1066120.895-NODE-895-length-22583-cov-11.877619_pt1 | contig 22583 bp, 22 predicted proteins | sample MGYA00382767_ERZ1066120 | MGnify/ENA primary metagenome ERZ1066120 (study PRJEB33369, sample SAMEA5778350) | biofilm metagenome | biome: Industrial cooling water; feature: Water cooling tower basin; material: Biofilm | place: United Arab Emirates | collected...
CCTGCGGCCATTAGCCCGCGCATGAACGGCACGGGTCCCACTTCGCAAACCTTCATCTCGCAACGCCTGCGGCTGAATTACGTCGATTGGGGAAATCCCGAGGCCCCGCCGCTGGTGCTGGTGCACGGTGGACGCGATCATGCGCGCAGCTGGGACTGGACGGCCGAGGCATTGCGGCAGGATTGGCACGTCGTTGCCATGGATCATCGCGGGCACGGCGACAGTGAGTGGGTGTCGGACGGCAATTACCGGGCCGAGGACATGGTTTATGACCTCGCGCAGCTCGTCCATCAGCTGGGGCGCGGGCCGGTGACGATCGTCAGCCACTCGATGGGGGGGCACGTCGCGCTGCGCTATGCCGGCATCTTTCCCGAAAACGTCAGAAAGATCGTCGCCATCGAAGGGCTCGGCCCGAGCCCGAAACGCGCCGCCGAGATGCGCCAGAGGTCCTATCCCGAGCGCATGGCCGAATGGATCGGCAAGAAGCGCGCTGCTGCCGGGCGGACGCCCCGAAAGTATGAGAGCATCGAGGCCGCTTTGGCACGGATGATCGAAGAGAACAGCTACCTCACGCCGGAACAGGCGCGGCACTTGACCATTCACGGCGTCAACCGCAACGAGGATGGCAGCTTCAGTTGGAAGTTCGATCCGCACCTCAACGTTTGGCCGGTCGAGGATGTGGCGGATGAATTCATCCACCAATGCTGGAACGCGATCACCGCCCCGACGCTCTTGCTCTATGGCAAGGACAGTTGGGCTTCGAGCCCGGTCGGCGATGGCCGGCTGGCACATTTCCGCAACGCGAAGGTCGTGGAGTTCGAAAGGGCGGGCCACTGGCTCCACCATGACCAGTTCGCCCGTTTCATGACGACGCTGAGGGACTTCCTCTGAAGCTTCGCTTCGCCAGCTACAACATTCACAAGGCCGTCGGACTGGACCGGCGCCGCGATCCCGAGCGGATCGTGAATGTGCTGCGCGAGCTGCATGCCGATGTCATTGCCCTGCAGGAGGCCGACCGCCGCATCGGAGCCCGCGAGGCGGTGCTGCCCCGGGCGCTTTTAGACGACAGCCCGTGGCGCGTGGCTCATGTCGCGAAACGGCCGCAAAGCATGGGCTGGCATGGCAATGCCATCCTGGTGCGTCGCGACTTGCCGATCGAGGAATGCCACGCGCTCAACCTCCCGACATTGGAGCCACGTGGGGCGGCCTGCGCGGTCATCGGAGAAGGCAAAAAAAGCTTCCGCGTCATCGGCACGCATCTGGATCTTTCGGGCTTACGACGGCGCGATCAGGTTCGGAGCCTGCTTCGCTTTGCCTCCGATCACGGCGATATGCCCACGGTCATTCTAGGCGACTTCAACCAGTGGGGCCATACGACCGGCGCGATGCGCGAGTTCGAAAAGGAGTGGGGGCAGATCGCGCCCGGCCCCAGCTATCCCAGCCGTCGACCTGTCGCGCGGCTCGACCGGGTCGTCCATTGCGGGGGTTGGCGATGCCGAGAGGCGGACGTGCATCACAGCGCTCTCGCGGTGGTCGCGTCGGATCACCTCCCAATCTACGCCGATCTCGAGCTGCATAAAAATTAGGCTGCTGCTTGTCGCTTGGGCAATTTTCGACTAAATTGACAAGTTCAGCCAGCCGATTTCTTTCCATCGGGCGTTGGCACGCGTTTTGCTGCATCTGCGAAGTCGGCATGTATCGACAGTGGAGAAGGCCGAGCGCAGATGAAATACGTCGTTGCGATCATCAAGCCATTCAAGCTCGAAGAGGTACGCGAAGCGCTGTCCGGGGTCGGCGTGGCGGGCATGACCGTATCCGAAGTCAAGGGCTTCGGCCGCCAGAAGGGCCAGACGGAAATCTACCGCGGCGCGGAATATTCAACGAACATGCTGCCCAAGGTGAAAATAGAAGTTGCGGTTGACGATGCCATCGCACCGCAGGTGGTCGAGGCGATCAGCACCACCGCGAACACAGGTGCCATTGGCGATGGCAAGATTTTCGTAATCGACCTGGCGAGTGCGACGCGCATCCGCACCGGCGAGACGGGCGTGGAGGCGCTGTGATGGGGGGAATGACGATGCTACGATATTGCGCTCGCGCAGTTGCCGCATGTGGTGCGCTTACAGCGTCTACTGCTGCGCTTGCTCAGGAAACGGCGCAGGCAGCGGCGCCGGCGGCGTTCGTGCCGACAGCCGAGATGGTGAATAAGGGCGATGTCGCGTGGATGCTGGTCGCCTCGGCGCTGGTGCTGATGATGTCGGTGCCGGCTCTGGCGCTGTTCTACGGCGGACTAGTGCGGACCAAGAACATGCTCAGCGTGCTGATGCAGGTGCTGACGATCGTCTGCGTCGCGGCGCTGGTGTGGTTCGCCTGGGGCTATTCCATGGCCTTCACTTCCACCGGAACACCCTTCCCCAAGATCGTCGGCGGCTTCGACAAGGCGTTTCTGGCCGGGGTCGATCCTACCACGCTCGCCGCGACCTTCTCCAACGGCGTGTATCTTCCGGAATATGTGTTCGTGATCTTTCAGATGACCTTCGCCTGCATCACGCCGGCGTTGATCGTCGGCGCGTTCGCGGAGCGGGTGAAGTTCACACCGCTGATCATCTTCACCGTCGTCTGGCTCACGCTCGCTTATTTTCCGATTGCGCATATGGTCTGGTACTGGGCGGGTCCGGATTTTCTGCACGCCGCACCTGACGACACGGGCCTGCTGTGGGGCTGGGGCGCGCTAGACTTCGCGGGCGGCACGGTAGTGCATATCAACGCCGGTATCGCCGGACTGGTCGGCTGCTTGGTGATGGGTCCGCGGATCGGCTTCCAGCGCGAGGCGATGCCTCCGCACAGCCTCGTTATGACCATGATCGGCGCGAGCTTGCTGTGGATCGGCTGGTTCGGGTTCAACGCCGGGTCAGGACTGGAGGCCAATGCCTTCGGCGCGCTCGCCTTCATCAACACCTTCACCGCGACGGCCGCAGCGGGAGCGACCTGGGCGATCATCGAACAAGTCCTGCACAAGCGGCCCTCCCTGCTCGGCGCGGCCACCGGTGTGGTGGCTGGGCTGGTGGCCGTGACCCCGGCGGCGGGTTTCGCACATCCCGGCACCGCCATCCTGCTCGGCGCGGTTGCCTCAGCGGTCTGTTTTGTTTTCGTCACGACGGTCAAGAACAAGCTGCGTTACGACGACAGCCTCGACGTATTCGGTGTCCACGCGGTGGGCGGCATCGTCGGCGCGATCGGCACCGGCATCGTCGCCAACCCCGCCCTCGGCGGCCAGGGATGGATCGACTACTCAGAGCCGGTCGCCAAGGCCGGCGTCTACGACATGGCCGGCCAGATCGTTACCCAGCTCTGGGCTGTGGGCGTGACCGTGCTGTGGACCGGCGTGGTTTCGGCGGTGCTGTTCCTACTGCTCAAGCACACCATCGGGCTGCGGGTCGCCGAGGATGCGGAACGCGAAGGCCTAGATCTGCGCGAGCATGGGGAGCGCGCCTACAACTATTGATCTTCACGAGATTGGCGGGGCGGGGTCTCTCTTCTCTCCTCCCCCGTTCCGCCAACCCATGTTCCTCCTGCGAACATCAGCCTTGAAGGCCGGGGCGAAAGCTCCGGCTTCCTTTTATGCGCGAAGGGCCGTCTCGACGAACTCTGCGCAGCGCTCCCCGATCATGATGCTGGGCGCATTGGTGTTGCCGCTAACGAGGCGCGGCATCACGCTAGCGTCGGCTACCCACAGCCCGTCCACCCCGCGTGCTTTGAGGGTCGGATCGACCACGCTGTCCTTGTCGCTGCCCATTCTGCAGGTGCCAACCGGGTGATAGACCGTATCGGCACGGCTGCGGATCAGCGCATCCAGCGCGTCGTCGTCGTTGAGATCGACGGGATAGCGATCCTTGGGATCGTAGTCTGCAAGCGCGGGCGCTGAGACAATACGATGCGACAAGCGCACGCCGGCGCGCAGCACCGCCATATCGCGCTCGGCGGTAAGGAAAGCGGGGTCGATGAGTGGCGTGTCTTCTGCCCGCGAACTCGCCAGCCGCACCGTGCCGCGGCTTTCAGGCCTCAGCACGCAAGCGTGAAGCGAGAAGCCATGGCCCTTCACCTTCACGCGCCCGTGATCTTCCAGCATGGCCGGCACGAAGTGCCACTGCACATCGGGCGCCGGAGCATCGGGCATGACGCGCCAGAATCCGCCGGTCTCGGCATAGGGCGTTGTCATCGGCCCGGTCCGGCGCCGGCGATGCTCCACGATCGCCTTGGCCATCTTGATTGTGCCTTCGACGCTGTCCCCTATGAAATCGCGGCTCTTGGTTTCCCAACTCGAAACATAGTCCGGGTGGTCCTGCAGGTCGGAGCCGACCGCCGGGCGATCTTGCAGCACCTCGATGCCATGCTCCGTGAGATGGCTGCCTGGACCGATGCCCGACAACATCAGCACTTGCGGCGAGCCGAACGCGCCCCCTGACAGAACCACCGCACCGCGCGCCTTCACGGTGCGCCGCTTCTTGGCCACCGAGTATACTACGCCGGTCGCGCGCCCGTCCTCGATCAGGATCTTCTGCACCGTCACGCCGATGCGCACATCCAGCGCGCGATTGCCGCGCAGAGGCTCGATGTAAGCGCGCGCCGCCGACCAGCGCTCGCCATTGCGCTGGGTGACCTGGTATAGGCCGAAACCGTCCTGCGTCTCGCCGTTGAAATCCCGGTTGCGGCGAAGTTGGAGCTGGGTCGCCGCCTCAACAAGGGCAAGGCTACCCTTGTTGGGCCAGCGCTGGTCGGACACCCACAGGGGTCCCTCGGCACCATGATACTCGTCCTCGCCGCGGACGTTTCGCTCGGAGCGTTTGAAATAGGGCAGCACATCCTCGAAGCTCCAGCCCGTGCAGCCCAGCGCAGCCCAGTTGTCGTAATCCCATCGGTTGCCGCGGATATAGACCATGGCGTTGATCGCCGAGGACCCACCCAGCCCGCGCCCACGCGGCTGATAGCCCACGCGCCCGTTGAGACCCTTCTGGGGCACGGTTTCGAAACGGTAATTACACGAATTGCGCAGGAACGGCATGAAGCCCGGTGTCTTCACTAGGATGGTATCGTTGCGGCCCCCGGCTTCGAGCAGGCAGACTGTCCGCCCGGTACGAGCCAACCTTCCCGCAACCGCGCTGCCGGCGCTGCCGCCACCGATGACGATGACGTCGAATTCGTCCATGACCCTCTCCCGTTTTCGGGAAGGTTATGCGGCCTCGCGCGGCTCCGCAATCGAGTTTTCGGCTGCAACCCGTTCCTGTGCAGCGCGACGCCGCTGTTCCCACCGCGCGCGGATCATGGCGCTGGTCTCACGGCTGCCATCGTGGCTCCAGCCTGGCTCCCGGAAAAAGTAGGACAGCTTGTGCCGCCAGGGCGCGCGCCACATGTCCTTCGCGATCCCGACCCATTCGTGGAAGACCGCCCATAGGAGATTGAAGCTGCCGAGTTGCCACACGATGCCGTAGCGGATGCGCTCCTCGTCGCTCTCCGGTTCGAAGCTGCCGAACAGCTTGTCCCAAACGATGAAGACGCCGGCGTAATTGCGGTCCAGATACCGCGGGTTGGTCGCGTGGTGGACGCGGTGGTGGCTGGGCGTGTTCATCACCGCCTCAAACCAGCGCGGCATCTTCCCGATCGCCTCGGTATGGATCCAGAACTGGTAGATGAGGTTGAAGCCGCCGCAGATGGCGATCATCACCGGGTGGAAACCCAGCAGCACCAAAGGGAGCTTGAAGGCAAAGCCGAGTGTCAGGAAGCCGGTCCAGGTCTGCCTGAGCGCGGTCGATAGGTTATAGTGCTGACTTGAATGGTGATTGACGTGGCTGGCCCAGAACCAGCGCATTCGGTGGCCGACACGGTGAATCCAGTAATAAGCGAGGTCGTCGAGAACGAAGCAGAGCGGCCAGGCCCACCACACCGCCCACCATTGCGGGCCGAAGTCGAATATGCGGAACTGATAGGCCCACAAGAAAACGAGGAGAATAAAGCCGCCGAAGACCGCGCCTGAAATGGTGCTGCCGAGACCGAAGGCGAGGCTCGTTAGCGTATCGCGCGGCTCATACGCGTGCGGCGCGCGCTTCCAGGCCCAGACCATCTCGGCCAACACGAGCGCCACGAACAGCGGGATGACATAGGTGACAGGCTCGAAGTCGGGCATTGCTTCAGCCTGTCACCCGGCGCAGGCTGGCGGCCCAGGCGGGCGCTTCGCTGCCAAGATCGAAGGTGACGCTGCCGAAGGTCCGGTCGCTGGTCGCCAGTGTCAGGTGGCTGCGGTCGAGGCGGGCGTGGGCGTGGGAATCGAGCAGCCGGGAAGCGAAATGGCTGCCGTGGCGACGCAGCAGCAAAACCCGGCCTTGGCGGTCGCGGCACAGCGCGCCCATGCCCGCCTTGTCGATCGCGATCGCGACGGGGTCAAAGCCATGGATCGCCTCATCCGCCAGCACCCGCGCCTCCTCCTCGCTGCGAATGCGCGCGTCGCCCCCCAGCCGTAGCCGGTGCGCCAGCCACGCGAGCACAAGGATGGCGACGAGCGATCCGCCAATCTGGATCAGGAAGCTCATGACTTATTTCTGCAGCAACCGATTGGCGTCGAGACTTGCCGTTGGCCGCGCGGACGATATGGCTGCAGCCGAAGGAGAGGACCATGAGGATCGCATTGTTTGCATCGGCGGCGCTGGCCTGCGTTCTCGCCACCCCCGCCCTGGCGCAGAAGGCGGTGCCCGACCCGCTAGCCCTGGTCGATGCGCGTTACGACCGCACTGCCGCGATGGCGAAAGCGATCTGGGACTTTGCCGAGCTCGGCTATCAGGAGTACCGCTCCAGCGCCCTGCTTCAGGCTGAGCTCGCCAAAGAGGGCTTCAAAGTCACCAAGGGAGTGGCCGAAATCCCCACCGCCTTCGTCGCGGAATGGGGTCGCGGCGGTCCGGTCATTGCCATTCTTGCTGAGTTCGACGCCCTCCCCGGCGTCAGCCAGGCAGCGGTGCCGGTCAAGCAGGCCGATACCAAGCCCGCTGCCCATGCCTGCGGTCACAACCTCTTTGGCTCGGGCTCCGTTACTGCGGCCATCGCTCTCAGCCAGTGGCTCAAGGCCACCGGCACGCCCGGCCGCGTCCGGCTCTACGGCACGCCTGCAGAAGAAGGCGGCTCGGGCAAGGTCTATATGGTCCGCGATGGCCTGTTTAACGACGTCGACTTTGCGCTTCACTGGCATCCGTCCGACAGTAACAGCGCCGCAGCCCGCACCACTCTGGCTAACCGCTCGGCCAAGTTCCGCTTCAAGGGCAGAGCCGCCCACGCGGCCGGTGCCCCAGCGCAGGGGCGCAGCGCGCTAGACGGCGTCGAGGCGATGAACATGATGGTCAACATGATGCGCGAGCACACGACCATGGATTCGCGCATCCACTACGTCATCACTGACGGCGGAAGCGCGCCCAATGTCGTACCCGAAACTGCCGAGGTATTCTACTACGTCCGCCATTCCGACACCGCCGAAGTCGAGGCGATGTGGAAGCGGCTGGAGGATGCGGCGAAGGGCGCTGCCCTCGGCACGGGCACGCAAGTGGAATGGGAGATCATTCACGGCAACAACCCGCTTCTCGTGAACGAGACGCTGGCTAAGATGATGGACGGCAAGCTGCGCCAGATCGGCGGTATGCAGCTCTCCGATGATGAGAAACGCTTCGCGAGCGAAATCGGCAAGACCCTTGCCGCGCCCAAGCCGGTCGATAAGGCGGCGGTGATCGAGCCCTATGGCAAGACCTTGGGCTACGGTTCGACCGATGTGGGGGATGTGTCCTGGGCCACCCCCACCGTGGGGCTGAACACCGCAAGTTGGGCGCCCGGTACGCCTGCGCATTCCTGGCAATCGGCAGCGGCGAGCGGGACTTCGATGGGCTTCAGGGGCGCGCAGCTCGCGGCCAAGGCGATGACGCTTGCGGCGATCCAGCTCTACACCGACCCGGCCCTGCGCCAGGCAGCGCGCGCGGAGTTCGACGCCTCGCGCGGACCAAACTATCAGTACCGATCGCTTTTAGGCGATCGCAAACCGCCGCTCGATTTCAGGAAATAGCGGCGAGCTGCTCGACCGCGGCGCGCACTGGCGCAATGTCGTAACCGGCGGATGCTGCGGCGGCCGCAATCTCTTCGGGTTCGCCGCCGCGGCTTGCCTGGGCCAGCGACCATAACAGCGTGGAGCGCGTGCCGCTGCGACAGAACGCGATCACCCGTCCATCGGCGGACGCAAGAGCATCTGCCATAGCATCGATTTCGGCACGCGCGAAGCCGCCGGCCACGGGGATGGCGCGGTAGGCGAGGCCAGCTGCCCGCGCGGCCGCCTCAATGTCACCACCCGAAGGTTGGTCGGGGTCTTCGCCGTCCGGACGGTTATTGATGACCATCGCGAAACCCTGACCAGGTAACGCATCAATGTCCTCCAGCGCGAGCTGCGGCGACACGCTGAAGCTGTCCGTGACGCGGCGGATGTCCATGCATCAGCCCTCCGCCGCGATCCGCGCCCGGCGATTGCGCTGCATCATATTGAGCAGTTCGACGCCGAGCGAGAAGCCCATGGCCCCGTAAATGTAACCCTTGGGCACGTGGAAGCCGAAGCCGTCGGCGATCAGCACCAGCCCGATCATCACCAGGAATGCGAGCGCCAGCATCACCAGTGTCGGGTTCTTTTCGATGAACTTCGCCAGCGGATCGGCCGCGACCATCATGATAGCGACTGTGATCACCACTGCCGCAACCATGATCGGCACATCATCGGTCATACCGACCGCAGTGAGAATCGAATCGATTGAAAAGACGAGATCGATGGCAATGATCTGCGCGATCACCGCGCCGAAGGTCGCAGTGGCAGCCGCTGCGACGCCGGGCGTTTTGTCGAGCAGGTCACCCGAATTGTCCGCCGGCTCCATCGAATGGTGGATTTCCTTGGTGGCCTTCCAAAGCAGGAACAGCCCGCCTGCCAGCAGGATCAAGTCGCGGCCTGAAAAGGCAGTTTCGAAGGCGGCTTTGTTAGTCCCCTCGACCGGCGGCCCCACGATCCCCAGATCGAACAGGGGCTGGGTCAAGGTCACCAACCAGCCGATCAGGAGCAGCAGTCCGATTCGCATGATCAACGCCAGCGCAAGCCCGATCCGCCGCGCGCGCTGCTGCTGGTGAATTGGCAATTTGTTCGAGAGAATGGCGATGAAGATAAGGTTATCGACTCCCAGCACGACCTCGAGCGCGATCAGGGTCAGCAGGGCGAGCCAGGTGGCAGGATCGGAAAGCAGCGCGACGATGTCCATGCCGCGCCCCTGCCGCAGCGACGCGCCCAGGGCAAGCATCGCGCAGCCTAAGCCGCTAGCGGGCGATGAATTTGTCACATTTGGGCGAAAATAAGGCTCACCGCTCTAAATCGTTCGCACTGGCGTTTTTTTGCGCTATGCATGGCCATGCTTGGGACTGGCGTGTGTGCCGTGTCCTCGCACGCCGGGCGTCACAGGCGTCCTCCGTCCGGTGTGGATTAGGGGATAGGCCGCCGCGAAGGTTATTGCAAAGTCATGGGTTACGATAAAGGCGGCCGCGGTAAACGGGGGCGGGACAAGCGCGACGGATTCGGTGAAGACAACTTCGATCCGTTCGGTGGCCCTTCGGGCGGATTCGGTGGCGGCGGCGATCGCGGCGGCTACGGCGGTGGCGGATTCGGTGGCGGCGATCGCGGCGGCTATGGGGGCGGCGGTGGCGGCTTTCGCAGCGGCGGCGGCTTTGGCGGCGGTGACCGAGGTGGCTTTGGTGGCGGTGGCGGTGGCTTCCGCGGCGGTGGTGGTGGCGGCGGCCCGCGCATGCCAGCCCAGGTTGTCGGCACCGGCGAAGGCACGGTGAAATTCTTCAACGCGCAGAAAGGTTTTGGCTTCATCCAGCAGAAGACCGGCGGTGAAGACGTTTTCGTTCACATCAGCGCGGTTGAACGGGCTGGCTTGCAAGGTCTCGCCGAAGGGCAGGAGCTGGCTTACAATCTCGTCGATCGCGGGGGCAAGATTTCGGCCCAGGATTTGCAGATCGTGGGCGATGTGATTGAGGTCAAGGAGCGGAGCGGCGGCGGTGATCGCGGCGGCTTCGGCGGCGACCGCGGCGGCGCGCCGCAGCGCGAGCTGACCGGCGAGAAGGCGACCGGCACGGTGAAGTTCTTCAACGGTCAAAAGGGTTTCGGCTTCCTGACCCGCGACGACGGCCAGCCGGATGCGTTCGTGCACATCAGCGCCGTCGAGCGCTCGGGTCTCAATGGTCTCAACGAAGGCGAGCGCTTCGAGTTCGACCTGGAGGTCGATCGACGCGGCAAGCATTCGGCGGTCAACCTCGTTCCAGTCAGCGAGTGAGGCATTCCTCCCGGTTTGACCGGGGCCAAGGAAGACAATAGACCTGCCGGACAATTAGCATGGCGGCTCCCCCAAAGGAGCCGCCATTTGCTTTTGACCCGATTCGAATGGCCCGGAGTACCCGATGTCGATCACCCCACTGATGCCCGTTTATCCGCGGTCCGGCGTGCGCCCGGTGGAGGGTGATCACTGCCATCTGATCGACGAAGACGGCACCCGCTATCTGGATTTTGCGAGCGGCATCGCGGTGAATCTGCTCGGCCATTCGCATGCCGGGCTGATTGGAGCGATCCAAGCGCAAGCCGCCAAGCTCATGCATGTCTCCAATCTTTACGGCAGTCCGCAGGGCGAACATCTGGCGCAGCGTCTGGTCGACCTCACCTTTGCCGACACGGTATTCTTCACCAATTCGGGGGCTGAAGCCGTCGAATGCGCGATCAAGACTGCCCGTGCCTATCATCAGCATATCGGCCATGATCAGAAGTTCGAGCTGATCACCTTCAAGAACGCCTTTCACGGCCGCACGATGGCAACCATCAGCGCGTCCAATCAGGACAAGATGCACAAGGGCTTTCTGCCGCTGTTGGAGGGGTTCCGCTATGCCGAGTGGGACGACCTCGAGAGCGCGAAGTCGCTGATGGGCCCGAACACAGCTGGCTTCCTGGTCGAACCCATCCAGGGCGAAGGCGGCATTCGCCCCGCGTCCGACGACTTCATCAACGGCCTGCGCGCCCTGGCGGATGAGCATGATCTGATGCTCATCTTCGACGAGGTGCAATGCGGCGTCGCACGCACGGGTAAGCTCTACGCATACGAGCATTATGGCGTGTCACCCGACATCATGGCGACGGCCAAGGGCATTGGCGGGGGGTTTCCGCTCGGCGCCTGCCTCGCGACGGAAAAGGCCGCACGCGGCATGGGTCACGGCAGTCATGGCTCCACTTACGGTGGCAATCCGCTGGCGATGGCCGCCGGCGAGGCAGTACTCGACGCTGTCGCCAATGATGAATTCCTCGCTCAAGTCACCAAGAAGGGCGAGCGACTGCGCAGCCGGCTCGAGCAGTTCATCGGAAACTACCCGGAGCTCTTCGACAGCGTTCGCGGCAAGGGGCTGATGCTGGGCCTGAAGATGAAGGTCGAAAGCCGCCCGTTTTACGCCCACCTGCGCGACAATCACGCCCTGCTCACCGTGGCCGCTGGGGACAACACCCTGCGCATCCTGCCGCCGCTGGTGGCGGATGAGGCTGAATTCAAGGAATTCTTCGAAAAGCTCAGCGCGGGGGCTGCGGACTTTGCTCTGGAACAAGCTGCCTGACGATGGCGCGACATTTCCTCTCGCTCACGGACGCGGGCGGAGATGCCATCGCCGCAATGCTGGCGGACGCGATCGACCGGAAGGCCGCGCGGGCACAGTGGCCGAAGGGGCGAACTGACGGCGACGGCCCTCTCGCCGGCCATGTTCTCGGCATGATCTTCGAGAAAGCCTCGACACGCACGCGGGTCAGCTTTGATATCGCCATGCGCCAATTGGGCGGGAGCGCACTGATCCTGGACTCGGGCACCAGCCAACTCGGCCGCGGCGAAAGCATTGCGGATACGGCGCGCGTGCTCAGCCGGATGGTGGATGCGATCATGATCCGCACTGGCGACCACACCAAGGCCGAAGAGCTTGTGCGGCACGCGACTGTGCCGGTCATCAATGGGCTCACCGACCGGTCGCACCCATGTCAGATCGTGGCCGACTTGCTGACATTGGTGGAGCGGGGAAAGGCTCTGCCGGGCCTGGAGCTTGCCTGGCTCGGCGATGGCAATAATGTGCTGCACTCCCTCCTCGAGGCCGCGGCGCTCTTCAAATTCAACGTCCGTATCGGGACGCCCGCGGGCTACGAGCCTGACCGCGAGTTCGTCGACCTGGCTCGCGCGGCGGGGTGCACTGTCACTGTGACTGGTAACGGGGCAGCCGCAGCCACCGGCGCGGATGTGGTGGTGACCGATACCTGGGTGTCGATGGGTCAGGAGCACACACGCGACAAGCTGGCGGCCATGGCGCCCTTTCAAGTTGATGGAGAACTCATGGCGCACGCGAGGAATGACGCGCTGTTCCTCCACTGCCTGCCCGCGCACGTTGGTGAAGAGGTAACGGCTGAGGTTTTCGAAGGGCCGCAATCGGCGGTATTCGACGAAGCAGAAAACCGCATCCACGCGCAAAAATCCATTTTGCTATGGTGCTTCGGCAAGCTGTAGGTCTTTCCTCTCTGGCTCGCGCCACCATATCCGCCAGCCATGACCGATTTTTCTGCCACGACCGCTCCCGAGATTTTCGCCGATCAGGTGCTCGGCTTTACGATTCCGGCTCAGCATGCGCGCGGGCGACTGGTCCGTCTGGAAGGGGTTCTGGACTCGATCCTGTCGGCTCACGCCTACCCGCCACCAGTCACGCATCTGTTGGCTGAGGCGCTTGTCCTGACGGCCTTGGCCGGCTCATTGCTCAAGGATGATGGTTCGCAAGCGACGGTCCAGGCGCAGACGGAAGACGGCATCATAAAGCTGCTGGTTTGCGATTTCAGAAGCGACGAGCTGCGGGGATATGTCGATTTCGACGCCGAGAGACTGGAGGCCTTGGGTGCAAATCCCTCGCTGGAAGCACTCTTTGGCAAAGGGTATCTGGCTCTCACCTTTGACCTCGCAAACGGCAAGGGGCGCTATCAGGGCATCGTTCCGCTGGAAGGAGCGAACCTTGCCGAAGCCGTGCAAGGCTATTTCACTCAATCTGAACAAGTACCCACGCTGATCCAGGTGGCGATTGCCGCGGAAGCGGGCCGATGCACCGCCGCCGGAATGTTGGTTCAACATCTCCCCGAAGGCGAGGAAGGCCGCGAGCGGCTTCACACGCGTTTCGACCATCCCGAATGGGAGCATGTGGCCGCACTAACCTGCTCTCTCCGCCACGATGAACTGCTCGACCCGAACTTATCGCTCGATGCGATCGTTTGGCGACTGTTCCACGAGGAGGAGGAAGTCCGGGTTTTTGCCGGGCCGCCCCTTGCGCGCGGATGCCGTTGCAGCCAAGCCCACTACGAGCAAGTGCTAGCGCGCTTTTCGGAAGATGACCGCGCGGAGATGCGCGATGACAGCGGCGCAATCGTGGTCGATTGCGCCTTCTGCTCGCAGACCTTCGTCATCGCAGCCTAACGCTCGGGATTCGCGTTTTTCGTCGAACCAGCCTATGCTCCCGTCGAGCCGGGGATGACATGCGGACCGGGACGGGTTTGCTGGAATGCAAGAGGGTTCGGTGGTGTCATGCATGTTGCGGCCAAGATTTTCCTGACGGTGAGCGCCGCGGGCGCGGGCAGCGCACTGGTGGCACAGGGACAGACCCTGCCTCTGCTCGGGGAGCTGCCTCGGGGCGAATGGGTGGTCACTACCGGCGACGATGCGACCTCACGCAGGATTTGCCTTGGCGACCCTATTCAGTTGATCCAATTGCGACATGCCGGAAGCCGGAATTGCAGCCGCTTCGTGGTGGAGGAAGAGCCGGGGAAGGTCACCGTTCAATACACTTGTCGGGGCAATGGCTATGGTCGCACCAGCATTCGCCGCGAGACCGACACTCTTGTGCAGATCGAAAGCCAAGGCGTCGCAGGGGGTCGCCCGTTCCAATTCCGGGCCGAGGCGCGCCGCAGCGGCGCGTGCCGCTAGTCTCGCAACGGTGAAAGGCCTGCAGTCATGAGCGGCGCGCCAGCGGTCGTCCTGCTTTCCGGTGGGCTGGATTCCATGGTCGTCGCAGCGATCGCGCGCGAGCGCGGCTATATGGTCTATGCGCTCAGCGTCGATTATGGCCAGCGGCATCGCCGTGAACTCGACGCCGCGCGCGCAATCGGCGAACGGCTCGGCGTCGCGCGACATGTGGTATTGCCGCTCGACCTGACGGTCTTCGGCGGCTCTGCCCTAACGGCGGATATCCCCGTGCCTAAGGAGGGCGTTGGCGAAGGCATTCCCGTCACCTACGTGCCAGCGCGCAATCTGGTGTTTCTCGCACTCACCACCGCCTTTGCCGAGACGGTGGCCGCGCGGGATTTGTTCATTGGCGTCAATGCCATCGACTATTCGGGCTACCCTGACTGCCGACCCGAATTCATCGCCAGTTTTGCCGAAACCGCACGTTTAGGCACCCGGGCGGGGGCCGAGGGACGGCCCTTCGCGATCCATGCGCCGCTCCAACACATGAGCAAGGCCGACATTGCTACGGAATGCGAAAGAATGGGCCTCGATCCCGCGTGGAGCTGGTCCTGCTACGATCCCGCCCCGACCGGAGTCGCATGCGGCATATGCGATTCCTGCCGCTTGCGGCGAAAAGGCTTTGCCGAGGCCGGTGTTACCGATAGCACCCCCTACGCAACGACAGCATAGACGGGCGGGACCGGGTTTTGACGGACAAGACGGAGCAGATTGGCGGAACCGAGGCCGAAAGCGACCGCGTCCCACCTTATAGCTGGTATGTCTTGTTCACGCTCGTCGTCGTTTACATCCTCAATTTCATTGATCGGCAGATCCTCAGCATCCTCGCCGTCGACATCAAGGCCGATCTCGACCTCACCGACAGCCAGCTCGGCTTTCTTGGCGGTGCGGCATTCGCGGTTTTCTACGCGCTGTTCGGCGTGCCGCTTGGCCGACTGGCAGACCGCTGGCACCGTGTACGGCTGCTGACCATCGGCCTAGCCCTGTGGTCGGCGATGACTGCGCTTTCCGGACTGGCGAAGAACTATTTTCAGCTCTCGCTGGCACGAATTGGCGTCGGCATCGGTGAGGCCAGCGCGAGCCCCACGGCCTATTCTCTGATTTCCGACTATTTTCCGGCACGAAAGCGAGGGACCGCACTCGCGATCTATTCCTCGGGGCTCTACATCGGCGGCGGCGTCTCCCTGTTCATTGGCGCAAAGATCTCGCAGGTTTGGAACGCCGCCTATCCGGGCGGTGGTTGGGCGGGACTGGTAGGATGGCAGGCCGCATTTCTGGCGGTAGGTCTGCCGGGACTGCTCGTGGCAGTCTGGGTGGCGACGCTGCGTGAACCGCCACGTCAGCCGGCCGAGGGCGGTGGCTCGCATCCGCTCCGCGATTTCCTGAGCGACTTGTCCATGCTGCTACCGCCCTTCACGTTGTGGCATGCCGCCCGGCGTGGCCCCAGGGCCGTCGTGATGAATCTCGCTGTCGCCGCCGCGATGGTGGCGCTGGCGCTGTTCATGATCGGGCTCACCGACAATGTCCCGCAATGGTCTTCGATGGCCTTTGGCTACTACGCGGTGTTTTCATGGGCAGCCACGCTGCGCCAGCGCGATCCGGCGACTTTCCAGCTAATCTGGGCCACACCCGCCTTCGTTTGTACCGCGATCGGATATGGCCTCGTGGCGCTCGGTGCCTATGCCCTCGCATTTTGGGCCGCCCCCTATGCCGAGGTCGTCCTGGGCTTGCCAAAGGACGAACTCGCATTCGTGTTGGGGGCCAATGGCGCTGCCTCGGGTTTTCTGGGCGTAATCATCGGCGGCCGGATGTCTGATGCTCTGCGCGCACGCAATCCCTCCGGGCGCATCCTAGTAATCATGTTCGGTATCCTCGCGCCGGTCATCCCGATCTGGATCGGCTTTACGACCGAAAGCAGCGTAATCTTTTATGTGATGAATTTCCTGACCGGCCTATTTGCGGCCACCGCGCTCGGGGCCGCCGCGGCGACGACGCAGGACCTGGTCTTGCCGAGAATGCGCGGCACCGCCACGGCCGCATTTTTCCTTGCAACCACGCTGATCGGGCTAGCGATAGGTCCTTACATGGTCGGCCAGATCTCCGATCTGACGGGCAGCATGCGAATCGGCGTTCTGTCGCTGATCGCCGTCGCGCCGATTTCACTCGTCTTGCTGATATACGCCTATCGCAGCTTGCCTCAGGCCGAAGCGACAATTGCCGAGCGGGCCCGCGCGGCGGGCGCCTGACGGCCCATACCGCGTGGTCTAGCCGGTGCGCCGCAAGACCCCGCAAGCCACTCGATCCCCCGAATTGCCGCTGGGGTCGGTGACGTAGTCATCGGCGGCGGCGTGAATGACAACCGCCGTACCGTCGCTGTCGAAGATCGCAGCCAGTACGGCGTCGCCGCCAGCGATCGCTTCGGTCAGGGTGCCCGAGCCGCTCGAACCGATGGTAAGATTAGGCAAATCTCCGAGGTGGGGGCCGCCGGACGCCCGCATCCCGTGTTTGCGCCCGTCGGGATTGAGATGGGGACCGGCAGATGTGAAGCCGGGCGCTTCGCATTTCCCGGTCGTGTGAAGATGAACACCGCGCTGACCCGGCGTCATGCCCGTGGCGGCAACCAGGATGCGCAGGCCCGTGCCGTCCCGCACGAGCTGCGCTGTACCGGCCGGGAGCCCATTGGCAAAGCTCAAGGTCGCCTGGCCCACGCGCTCGCTTGGCACATCAGCCAATGTTGTGCAGCCCGTCAGGGCAAGCGCTGCAGTAAGAGCAGCTGCGGCATAAGCGTGTGACATCTTCGATCGTCCCTTCGGCTGGTCCTTCAGGTCCAACGAAAAAGGGGCCGGATTGCTCCGACCCCTGTTCCGTTCTCGCGAATTTTCGGAGAAATTACATGCCCGAACCCGGACCGTAGGTGATTTCCACACGGCGGTTCTGCAGTTCGCGGACGCCGTCGGCGGTGGGAACGCGGGGGTTCGCCTCACCGAAAGCTTCGCTCGAGATGCGGCCATCGGGCACACCGCGCGAGGTCAGGTAGCCGCGAACCGAGTCATTGCGGCGACCGGCCAGACCCAGGTTGTACTGCGTCGAACCCGAACGGTCGGTGTAGCCAGCGAGCATGACCGAAGCCGTGCCGCAGTTGGCGTAAGCCGAAACCGCGCTGTCGAGGACCGTGGCCGCTTCCGGCGTGATGTCCGACTTATCCCAGTCGAAGAACACGATGTACGGACCCGATTCACACTGCGCCTGCGGCGGCGGAGGCGGCGGGGGCGGCGGCGGAGGCGGCGGGGGCGGCGGGGGCGGCGGCGGGGGAGCCACGACTTCCGGCGCGCCGAAGTTGAAGGTCAGCGTGCCGAGCAGCGAGTGCGAACGCACATCGTCGCTCAGCGTGCGGCCGCGGCTGTCGGTCAGATTGACGTCGGTCGCGTTGAACATGCGGTAACGCAGGCCAACATCGACGTTCTCGGTCAGCGGAGCGCGGACACCAGCCAGAATCTGCCAGGCGAAGCCGCTGTCGGAATCGTCGATCGTCGACGAGCCCGTTGTCAGGATCGCATTGACGCCGGTGCGGGCCACACCCACGCCGCCGCCAACAAAACCCTGCAGACCATCGTCAGCGCCGAAGTCGAGCATGCCGTTGAGCATGAACGCCAACGAGTCCATGTAACCGTTCGCAGCATAGGTGCCGGCAGGACGAATGATGTTGTTGGTGCCTACACCGGTCGTGCCGGCGGTAAAGGATTCCGCGTCAGCGCGGCGATAGCTCGCCTCGGCCTCGAGCCGGAAAGCACCGAAGTCATAACCGACGAACCCGCCGAAGTCATAACCCGTGTCGAAATCCAATTGGTTGGTGTCGAGGCCATCGTTAACATCGAATTCGATGTCTTCGACGATCATCGGGCCGCCTTCCACGCCCACATACCAGGCATTGTCGCGAGCAAGCGCCGGCGTGGCTAGGGCCGTTGAGGCCATCGCCATTCCAATGACGAGTTTCCGCATTTCTTATTCCCCTTTTTTGCGAATTAATTGCCACCGAATGGTGGGGTTTCTAACTTTTCCCCTATGGGGTGGCAAGCAAACAAAATCCGCTAGCTGTTGCAAGAATACCGCGCGAACAACGAGCGAAGCAAAGTGCATTTGGCGTTCGGAAGTCATTTCCTCCAGCCCCGTAATGCGGGCCTCACCCGCAGGTTCCAAAGGTTCCGGAATCAGCCGAAAAAATTGCCAAGCTGTGTAAACGTGCAACAATCTCGGCGATGGCTGCGCGTGCCTCCAAGTCCTGCGTCGCTCCGCCCGTCGGAATTGACGGCGCAGCAGCCCGACGCCACCCCCCAGACGACGTAAACACCGCCAGTGCACCGGCTGCCGCATCGTGGATGCATGCGCCCTCCCAGGGCGAGGCGAACAGCCAATGGGTATCCGCCCATGTCGCGATAGCCGCGCCTTGCCCCGCCCAATCGCCGGTTGCGGAGGCCGATACGAGATAACTGTCACCGCTTCCTGGGCTGGCAGGCGGCTCGGCGCGCTCGCCCAGCACGACCGGCTGCAGCAACCCGTCGAGCCGCGCCAGCGCTTCATTGACGAACGCTTCCTTCTGCGCCTGACCGGGGAACAGGAACGGGAGGGCATGGCGCGGCGTGCGCGCTGTCGTGAGAACAGGTTCGGGCATGAGCAGTCCTTTCTTCGAAATCAGGGCAAAAGGTGCAGGAAGAGTGCGGGGGAAGGCCCGTGGCTGCCGATCTGGCGCACCCAGAGCGGCGTGCTCGAACTCAGCGATGCAAGGTCTGCTGCCGGCAGCGTCGCAGAAGGCTTGACGGAGAGCCAGGTCATGAACGGTGTCGCCACCGGCCCCGCCCCCACTTCGTATCGTTCGAATTCCTCGACCAGGGGAACCTCAACGAAATCGCGCCAGTTCCACGCTCCGCGCGCTCGCCGGGCCCAGGTCAAGGTCACATCGCCGCTGGAGGATACCGCGACCTGCGGATGCACCGGGGCGAGTGGCCGGCGCGAGCGACCGGGTGTGCCGACAAAGGCGAATAGCGGTTCCGCCTCTCCGCGACCGATCGCGGCGAGACGCTCGGTCGCGGGGTCGAAATGGCCAGCGTCGAGTAGCAGCAGCCTCTCGTCGAGCAGGATCGCGCGGGTTCCCGCGGGATGGCCGGCCAAAGCCTCAGCCTCGGTCGCCCCGCGCCCCCGCAACAACCCCTCCAGGTGCCAGCGGCCGGCACCAAGCGGCGTCGCACGCATGAATTGGACGACCTCATCGCCGATGAGAAGACGGTTTGCCCCAGCCGCGAGCGTCGCCCCGTCGATGCTGGTCAGCTCAGCCTCCGGATCGTCGCACTGCAGCAGCAATCGTGCAGTCGGTTCGAACAGCAGCGCGGGCGAACCCGGCAGGGGAGTGTCGAGCCGCCCGGTGACCGCGCGAGATGGACCCGCCGCGGCGAGTGGCTCCAACGCCCCTGCGCGCTCGGCATAAAGGGAGGCCCCAGCCCAGCGACCCGAGCCGGCGCTGAGCGCGGCATGAACCCGCGCCACCTCTGCGGAGCCGTTTCCGTCCCAGGGCAGTTCGAAAGCGGCAAAGATCGTGCGAGCGGGCAGGCGGTCCGCCGGGCGCCATGCTGTTCCGGCATCGGCGGGCGGGCTGGCGGCGGTCGTCTCGACCACACGGCACAACTCGAGTTCGATCCCGGTGCTCCGCCATTCCCAGGCGTCGATCCGCCAGCGTCCGGCATCCGGCATCTCGATCAGCGCGCCGGGCACGATGTCAGGGTCAAGCGCCGCAACGCGAATTTGCAGACTGTCGGCCTGCCCAGCCGCGCGCAGCCGCAACGCATCGGCCAGCGCGCGTGCGCCCGAGGCCGAGAGAGTGGCCGGCAGTTCGAGCGCGCGTTCGCCCTCGATCAAAGCGCGCCCGGTGCCGCGCTGAAAGCCGGGCTGATAATCGCGTCCGCTGTCGTAATATCGCAGGGCGCTCGCTCCCGCTGTCCGCCTGCGGGCAAGGCGCGAACCGGTCAGCTTGCCGTAATCACCGTCCGCCGAAGCCAGTGCCTGGGGTAAGCGGATGGGCGTATGACTTGGCGGCCCGATCGCCAGCCCGCTCGCGCTGACATCAGCCACGATGGGCGTCGCCTGGCCCAGCAGTTCGAGCACTTGCGCCAGGCTTCCGCCCTCGTGGGAAAAACCCTCGATGGGCGCAGTGCCCGGTAGCGGCTGAGCGGAGACAGCCGGCGTCGCAGCTGTCACTGCCCGGACCAGTGCCGCGCCCCCGCCTGAGGCGAAGACCTCGAAGCTCAAGGCCGGAATGCGGTTCCCGAAGTCGGCCAGTTGCAGATCCTCGAACACCACATAGGCCAGCCCCCGGTGCGCCGGGCATTCGTCACCCAGCGCGGCAGCGAGCAAGGGATCGCGCGGCTGGTCGGCATGGCCGCGATGGACGCGCAAAGTGCCGCCGGTCTTGAGGTCGCCAGCCGCGCCGCGGAGCAGATTGCCGTCCGCCCAGATGCGGCCCACGTTTTCGATAGGGCGGCTCGAAAGCGCGACCGCCAGCGAGACCGAATAGGAATAGGCGTTGGTGGCAGGCTGTCCCTTGCCCCCGCTGACGCGTTCGTGCGATTCCTTGAGCTCAGTAGCCCAGATGATCGTGCCGGCAGCGCGAACTGCTCCGTACTGACGCGCGATGGGCTGGCCATAGCTTGAGGAGCTGACTGCCAGCTCTTTCAGCCGTGGGCCTTCGCGGGTTGTCGTGCCGATGATCGCGCGGTCTGCCTCGCGGCCGATGAGCGCACCGATGGCTCCGCCGATCGGCCCGCCAACCAGCGAGCCGAGGGCGCCGAAAACGAGAGTGGCCATGGATCAAACTTTCTCTGGAGCGAGCCGCCAATGGGCGCGCACTGGCCAGGGCAACGGGCCAAGGTGAAGCGCGACGCGGCGAAGCCCTGCGTGCGCGTGAACGAAGCGGTCGCGGCCAAGGACGACGAGCAGATGATGCTGCGCCGGTCCTGGCACGGTGAGCAGGAGATCGCCCCGCACTGCGGGCCCAGGCGCGTCGAAGAATCCCGCCCGCGCCGCGAAGGTGAGATGGCGAGCGATGCAGCTGTTTCGCAGCGCATAACTCTCGGGCGCCTCAACCTCGCCACCCAGAGCGCAGGCGACCAGCCCCACACAATCCACGCCCGTCACCGGGTCGCGCCCGCCAAGCCGGAACGGGGCCCCGAGTAGCGCTTCGGCGGCCGCGGCGAATTCGGCGGGCGTCATCGCGGCATCGGATAATGCGCCAGCAGATCGGTGCCGGGCAGGAATGGCTCGCCCTGGAAATTCTCGGCGTTGGCGAAGCGAGCAGCGCAGGTCGCGATCGTATGGTCGCAACCTTCGCGCAGCAGCGCGCGCATTCCTGCCACCACGCCTTCGGGCGCCGAATCGAGCAACAGCCCGGCTTCGCCGGACGCCAGGACGGTGGCGCCGAGCCCGGCGAGCGGCCCGTCGAGCCAGCGCAGCTCGCCGCCGCTGAAGAGATCGTGGTCGATCCCGGCGAAGCGCACCCGGCCGGCTTCGATTGCGGCGGCTGTCGCCCGCCGGGTGAAGCGCGCGGGCGACAGGCCGCAGCCGGGCCCGCAGAACCGCGCCCGGCAGGCGGGACTGCTGCGGGGCACCGGGTCCGCCGCCAAGGCGGCTTTGGCGCTCGCCAGCTCGGCGGTGAAAGCATTGCCTTCGCGGCTGACGCTGTCGATCGTGCCGGTAAAGACCACGGCGTGTTCATGCGTCTGCCAATCCACCGCGCCCACCACCACTTCAGCCCGGTTGTAGCGACCGGCGGCAAGGTCGGCCTCGGCGATGCAGTCATGCGCCAGCGCGCCTTCGATGTCGGCCCCGTCATCGGCAAAGCCGCTGGTGCGGCGGATCGCGCTCGGCGTCAGGCCGGGCGCTGCGCGGTGGAGAATGCCGCCGAACCACAGGTCGCGGTCATGCGTGGTGAAGCCCAGCGCCACGCCGTCCGTCCGGTGGATGCGCCAGAAGCTCGCCACCGTATCAAGCGGGCGGTCGAGGAAGACCCGGCTCATGCCGCCTCCTCGCGGATTTCGACCAGCGGCACTGATGGCGCTTCGCCGGCGGCGAAAGCGACCCCGGCGATATCGATCCGGTCTTCGGCGAAACGCACCGGGACGTCGAAGAGGAACCCCGCGCGCACTTCGGCACCGGCGGGCGGGGCAGCATCGAGCTGGATCCGGCCCTGCCCCGCATGGCGCCAGCCCGCCGCTGCAACGCCGCCCACGCTCACCACGATTGATCCCGGCTCGGGCCGCGTGATCGCGCGCCGCTGCTCGCCGTAATGTTTCACCAGCTGGAAGCCTGCGCTGAGGCCGTCACCCACGCCGAGCAATTGGTCGCCCATCCCCGGCTCCCCGGTCATGCCATGGCTGCTGAAGTCGAAGGGATCGCGCAGGCGGAAGCCGGTCG
>ERZ1066120.898-NODE-898-length-22521-cov-12.253672_pt1 | contig 22521 bp, 20 predicted proteins | sample MGYA00382767_ERZ1066120 | MGnify/ENA primary metagenome ERZ1066120 (study PRJEB33369, sample SAMEA5778350) | biofilm metagenome | biome: Industrial cooling water; feature: Water cooling tower basin; material: Biofilm | place: United Arab Emirates | collected...
GCCTGGTGTTGCGAGCCGCTGCTGCAGCCGGCACGGAGGTCGAGGCGCTTCGCGCAGAGCTGTTCGAGTGGCTTGCGGCCCGCGAGCACGAGGGCGCAACGCGCCGGCCGCCTGCGACAGCCGCGCCCCGCGGCAGTCTGGCGGCTGCGAGGGTCGAACCCGACGTGACGCTGCGCGCCGAGATCCTGTGCGCGGAGAAGCGCTGGTCGCAGGCGCTGGCGCTCGTGCAGCCGCTTGCGCGCTACGCGCTTGGCGTGTTGAGGATGCTGGCGTTGCGGCTTTGGCATGAGCAGGCCGATGCCGCCATCGCGCTGCTGCTGCGCGTGTTCACCGCCGCGATTGCCCAGGCCACCAGCCCCGATCGCGAGGAGCTGGCGCTCGTGAGCCAGATTGCGTCCCGGATGCCAGCCAAATGATGCGCCGAATGGATAGCGAACTTGGCCACCACCTACAAGGCCAAGCGCAACTTCGTGTGGGAGTTGCCGGAGGATTGGAGGAAAGCGATGCCGCGCGTCAGGACTGAATGAGCCGATTCGTGGTCCTATACTCAATGAGACTAGAGACCAGTCTCTTACGGTCGGTTTCGAGCTACGGCTTGGGGAAAAGGGCGTGAGTCACCAACGTCACATCGCACAAGGCTTCGCCAGCGTACTGGCGCTTCCAGAGGATGCGCTAGTAGCATTTCGTCGCGGCAATCCGTTTGATAAATTGCTTCGAAGCTACGACGAGTTCAACGCGGCCGGTAAGCCGCTCTACAGGAGGGATCTGGCGGCGGAGCACTACAAAATGTCCAAGTTGGCGTACGCCTCAGGCTTGCGAGCTCGAGCGCTGTACGGTGAACATCGAATTCCCCTAACAGGCCGTTGAAATTTGCAGCGAAACGAGCGTTATGACCGGTTCGATCGTCATCGCTTTGGTGCCAGAAAGGCTGCGCTCGCCCGGTCGGGTTGCTGACTGCCGGCCCGCACCTCGAGGCCGGCTGCTTTATCGGCCCTCACTGCGCGGCTCCTGGCGGCGCCGCGCCCAGCATCCGGGCCAAACGGATCAGGTTCGAGGCCGTCATGGTCAGCTTGAAGTGCTGATCGACCCGCTGGATGCCGCGGTAGACGGTCTGGCGGATGCGCCCGACTGTCTTGCCCCAACCGAAGTGCTCCTCGATGCGTTTTCTCACGACTTGGCTGAGCCGATAGCCGGCATGGCGCGTGGTGCGGCCATCGATCGCGCTGCGCCGCCTGCCGCTGTCGTTTTGCGCCAGGTGCGGCGTCACGCCGCGCTCGCGGCAGGCGACTACGAAGTCGCGCGTGTCGTAGGCCTTGTCCGCGCCCAGCGTGCGGCCGGGGCGCTTGGGTGTCTTGTCGAGCATGGCCAACGCGGCCGCCCGCTCGCCCGTGCCGTCGGCATGTGTGACCGTGATGCCCACCACCAGCCCGGATCGGTTCTCCATCAGCACGTGGCCCTGGTAGGCCATGATGGACGCCGTGTTGTGGCTCTTTCGATAGAGCCGCGCGTCCGGGTCGGTCGTGCTGGCGTGGGTGTCGTTGCTTCTTGGCTTGCCCTTCCAGTCGGCCTGGGCGTTTCGCCCCGGGCCGCTTGGGGTCTGGTCGTCAGACCCGTCCTTGGGCCGAAAGCTCTTGTGGCTGGCCCACGCCTGGATGAGCGTTCCGTCGACCGAGAAGTGCTCGCGGTTGAGCAACCCGGCCGCATCGGCCCGCTTCATCACCTCGGCAAAGAACGCCTCGATGACCGCATGCTCCAGCAGCCGCTCGCGGTTCTTCGAGAACGTCGAGTGGTCCCACACCGCATCGTCGATCGCCAGCCCGACAAACCAGCGAAACAGCATGTTGTAACGGATCTGCTCCATCAGCATCCGCTCGGAGCGGACCGAGTAGAACACCTGTAGCAGCAGGGCTCGCAAGAGCCTTTCGGGCGCGATCGAGGCGCGGCCCACATCGGCGTAGATGCGGCCGAACAAGCCGTTAAGGCCCCGCAGGCTGTCATCGACCAGCCGCTTGACCGCGCGCAGCGGGTGGTCCGCCGGCACGAACCCTTCCAGGCTCGTGAACGAGAACAGCGCCTCTTGCATCGCATCGGGTCCGCGCATCGCTGCCTCGCTGGGCTGGCCGTTATTGCAAGATTCTCGCAATCGAAAGCGCCGCAGTCCAGGCCTGCGGCGCGGTGCATTTCAACAGCCTGCTAACGATCATTAAAGAACGTTTGCTCGCGTCCGACAGAAAGCTTGTGTCGGTCCAAGAGATCTTACGATCGAATGAAGTGGTGCTTGTAATGCCCTGCGAGCAGCAGCGCCTTGATTTGTCCGTTGAAAAGGGCGGTTGCGGTTTAAGACGTAAACTTGGCCCGAACGGGGCCGATCGTTTCCAGTGTGCGGGTATTGAAGTTGCGCCCGAAACTCTTGGCAACGCTTTGTAGCCGGCCCCGATGAGCTGCGACGCCTTGATCACGGGCGCAAGCGCCGTCTCGGTGCCGACCCGCGATTTTCAACCACCCGTTTTTCATAGAGTTCCTGCGAATCGTGTAAGCGCCAGCCGCGCATCCAGTTGCATTTGCGCTCCTAACTAGCGAAATTGGTCCGTAATACGCCATGCATCTTTGGCCACTGCAATGGTTTACCTCGAGCCGGCTTGACCGCTTCCACGAGGAGTACCTGACTGTTGCGGATTCTTCGGAAGACCCTGAGCCCGGTCGACGGGTGAGCTGGGAAGACCTTGAAGGTTTCGGCTGGGAGAGCAGGTACTTAGACGGGTCGAAGCTAGCGGATGTGCCTGAAGAGGCAGGAATTTACGTTGTCGCACACGAGTACGAGGCTATGGCTTTGTACGTTGGCCAGTCGACCAACCTTTGCCGGCGCGTGTGCTCACCCGGTCATCACAAAATCTCGAAAGTTGTTCGCTTATGTGAGAGTGCCCCGGCGGGATAGCACGACAAGGGTAATACAGCCCACGAGACGCGAGTTTTTTGGAAGCGCGTATTGCCGCCCTATTGCAACGGGTCACTCGAACGGTCTCTGCTTTGGTGCGAGAGCTTTACGATCGGGATGCTCTGTCCGCTAATGCAAGGGGGAACAGGCGACGTTGACGCAGCGGATTGGGCACTCGGCACGAACCATTTCGATTAACTGAAAGTTCGTTTGATTGCATACTCGCCCGCCCCGATTCAAAAGATTTAAGCACGTTCTGCGCTTGCTAGTGGCCAAGCGAACCGCACCGCCACGAGTTCAACCCTGACAGGGTCGCTGACTGACTGCATGATGCGATCTATGAAGGCCGCAGCGGCGGCCCGAGCAGGCTAGGCGTAAAGTCCCGGGAAGTCGCGGTGCATCCTTGAGCCGTCAACACGAGGAGGCGCTATGGCAGCAAGTCTTCACGGTTCAGTCCGTACGACGCCGCGAGTTCGAGCCGAGCTCCAGGCGTCGTAAGCGTCGACCCGTCAACTGACCGCCCGGTACGGGGTGAACCCCAAGACGGTGGCCAAATGGCGGTCACGGGCCGACACGGCTGATGCGCGGATGGGACCTGCTAAGCCGCGCAGTTCGGTGCTGAGCGAGGTCGGAGAGGCCATCGTGGTGCAGTTCCGCCGCCGTACCCTGCTGCCCCTGGACGATGCGCTCGGCGCCCTCCAGGAGGCCATCCCGCGGCTGACACGCAGCGCGCTGCATCGCTGCTTGTTGCGCCATGGCATCAGCCGTCTGCCGCAAGACTCCGAGCAAGCCAGCAAGCGCGGCCGCTTCGACGCCGTCCCGGTTAGCTTCGTTCACATCGACAGCTGCGAGCTGCGCCTGGCCGAGGGCAAGACCCACATGTTCCTGGCTATCGACCGGGTCAATAAGCTCACCTACGTCGCCTTCTTCGACGCGGCCACCGAGGCCAACGGCGCTGCCTTCCTGCGCGACGCGCTGGCTGCCTTTCCGTATCGCGTCCACACGGTGCTGACCGACAACGGCGCAGCGTTCACCGAGCAGCCGCGCTACCGAGGCGGGCTTACCGATCGCTACGGCGGCAGGCACGTCTTCGATCGCGTATGCAAGGCAAACGGCATCGGGCACCGGCTCACCAAGCCGTACCATCCGTGGACGAACGGGCAGGCTGAGCGCATGAACCGCACGGTCAAGGACTCCACAGTCAAGGCGTTCCACTACCCAGATTTGGCCGCCTTGAAGATCCACGTCCTGGCGTTCGTGCGGGGCTTTAACTTCGCTAAGCATCTGAAAGCCTTGAGGTGGCGTACGCCCTTCGATGCGATCTGCGAGGCCTGGCGGCGCGAACCAGAGCGCTTCAGAATCAACCCGCACCACCTCATCCCGGGACCAAACACCTAGGCCGCTTGTCGTAAGGCGTGCACGCCCTGCCGTGCCGCACGGTCCGCTCCATGGCCACGCTTCCAGACTCCACACCGATCGGCGGCATCCGCCTTGCATTGGCTGGCACCAGCTGGCAGTTCGAGGCTGCACACCCCGAGGCGCTCGATGCGCTCGCGCACCGCGCACTCGGAGCGCTGGCGCCCGAGGCGGCCAGCGACGCCTACGGCCTGCCCGACCTCGCCTTCCCGCCGCACGTCGCCCAGGTGGCGGTGCTGGCGCACGCCTATCGCCAGCACCCGGCGCGGTGCGCGCAACCGTGAGCGCGGCCCACCAGCCACTCGCAGCGCTGGTGGCGACAGCCCCCCTGCTCGCCTGCAGCAGCGCTGCGGCCGCCACCGATTCGATCATTGATAAACGCAGTACGTTCCGTAGCCACCATTTGGGCAACGATTGGGAACGCCTGGACCGGGCTGGTTCGTTCCGCCCGACCAAACGGATCGGTAAGTAGAGGAGGGAAACGTCGAGTCTGAGAACCGGTTTGCTGACCAGCTAAACCACTGCGCAGATACCGACTGGCGCACATTGTTGATCACGCTCGGGAGCTCAACAGAAGTGCCGCGCTCGACAGCCGCCTCAACAGCTCCGCGAATGTCCGTAAGGATCTCGGATCGCGAGACTTCGTAGACAAACGCGCCGATCCGCTCTCGTAGGGCGCCGCCCGCAAAGTCCCCCGCCTTGGGCACATATCGGTTGACCGCTTCTTTCAGAAAGTATGACGAGGCACTGTCATACCAGTAGCGAAGGGTGGGTCTAAAATCAAGTTTGGATGTGCCCGGCAAGCCCGCAAACGTGGCCGCATTGTCAAGCAGAAAGCCTTCGACAAGCCCGGTGGTAAAGCCGACCATAGCCATGGTTGCGCCCACGCCAACAGCGGCGGTCGCGATCGCTGGGCTTGCACCGCCGACCAGTGCCACGGCACCTGCCGTTCCGATTAACCCGCCAACGCGTTGTAGAACTTTGCCGTTTGATCGAACTTTATCTCCGAGGTCGCGAACCATTCTCTCGAGATCGACATCAAAGCCCTCCAACCCATCCAAAGCGATTTTCGTTTGAAGGACCGAAGCCGGACGCAGTCGGTTCTGCGAGATATACTCGCTAGGATTAAGCTCGAGAGTCTCAAATATCGCGCCTAGATACTGCCTCAAGACGCGCTCCTCGGCCGCACTGGCCAGAAGCGGCCCAAGCGCAGCAACGGTACGCGAAGAATACAATAACGTGTTCGTTCGCTCGAGTGAAGCCAGATCAGGGTCTTGCTGAACGCCGCGCCAAGCGCTTTCCAGCGTGCGTGACCGCAGAGCGCCAGTAGCTGCAAACAGTGCACCGGCAAGCGCAACACTCGGAAGACTGGGTAGCGGGGGAGGCTCTAGCCGCATCGATGTGACGTTCGAGATTTCCTCAATGTCACCTGCAATTCTGACAACAGCGAGCTGCACGTTGCCGTAGCCCAAAGCGTCGCCGGACCTAAGTAAGCCGACCGGCGCTGTGACTTCGAGTTGACCAGGTGTCGGCTCTGGAGGGTAATCGACGTAGTACTCACGATCGTTCAAGGCGTAGACCACGGCCATGTAGTCATACGGTCGTGTGGTTGCGTCGGTAACGATGGTGAAACGCTTAAGCCCCGTTAGAGCTGTACGATCGGGCGTCGCCGTGAAGCGGCCGGCTGGGTCACCGAGGAATGTCTCGGCGCTACTGCTTGGCCCTTGGCTTGATTGCGATTCAGTGCCGCCGCCTCCGCCGCAGCCGCCCAAGGCGGCGACGCTGCTCGCCAGTGCCCCTAGGAACTGCCTGCGATTCAGTGGGCCTCGGGATCCGAGATACGCGCCTCGGTGTGCGGCATGAGAGTAAACGCTGCGGGTGTAGTTCATTGTTTGCTCCGGTCGCGCTGGTAGCGTTGTAGTTCCACGCCTCGATCGAATCTAGGGGCGCGGTCGAGCTGACTTGATCGATGACTCGCGAGGAGGTTGCGTGCGTGCTATCTCCCGGTGTTTCCGGTGCTAACCTTGACACCGAGCGACAGCAGCCGTCGTCTTAGGCGTGACTGATTGTGCTTGGCGTTAGCGCAAGATTTGACTCGGCGACCTAGCCGCCATGGGGCATGGCGCGGCATTCCAATACAAGCTCTAGGTCGGCGCTCGAGGCTGAACGGCGGAGAAGTCGTACCGATCAAGGTTGGAAGCGGCCACGGCACGAGCGGTACTACGTCGGGGGCTGAGGTCGAGCAACCCAAGTCGACGGCTCGGCCGTCCCGAACGTGGCTCGACAAGGCTTCGAGCGGCTCGACCGGTGCCGGCTCAGGCCGGCTGGAGCTTGTCGCGGCGACGCCGACGGCCCCGCGGGTGCTCTGGTTCGACGGCGTTCGCATGCTTTAGCGCGGCTCCCTGGGGCGCAGGGCGTTGGCCTGCCCAGAAAGTCTAGCTATTGCGTTCCACGGTGCCTCTGTTAAATGATATAGGCCGGAAGCGAGTCGTTTGCCCATGAGGCCAAGGGGCTCGGTCGGCAATGACTGGCGCATCCATTCTGTTGTCGGCTGCTCTTCCGGCCGCTTGTTTCGAACGCCGTTGCTGAGGCCCCTTTGGGCGGCTGCTTGGACGAATAAGGCAGATATGACGGGAAGGTTGCTTGCGCGGCAAACCGCGCTGCGCGTTCAGATCGAGTCGCTATACGATGCCGCAGGCGACGAGGCAGCGTTCGGCGAGGCGCTGGGCGCCTTGCGGCCGCTGTTCGGCGCAGCAGGGGTCATCTACATCCTGCCTTGGCACGATTCGGGCAAGGACGGCGCTGGTCGCAAGACTAGGCAGAGCAGCCACGTCGCCGCGCACGGCATCTCAGAAGATGCGCTGGCCGACTACCACTCGCACTTCTTCGCCTATGACGAGTGGCGCCTGGCGGTGCTGAGGGCCGGATCGTTTGTGCCGGGGTTCATCGCTCGCGGCGGCGACCTCGTGCCCTTCGAGCGATTAAAGCGCACCTATTTCTGGCGCGAGTTCCTGGTCCCCCACGGAACGCGCGACATTCTCACCGCCGTCATTGCAGCGAGCCAAAACGAGCTGGCCTTCGTCACGTTCCATCGCTCGATGGACGACCGCGCTGGTTTTGACGCGGGCAGCATGACAATGCTGGCCTCACTCGTCCCACATCTGGCGCGAGCGCTTCGCTTGCATCAGCGGATCGCGCCCCAGCTCGCGCTGGGCAAGACGCTGACTCAGATCTTCGATGACATGACGATGCCGATGCTCTTTCTGACCGCCTTGGGGCGCGTCGCGGCCGCAAACCGGCCAAGTCGCGCGACGCTCGATGAGGCAAAGCTGCTGAGAGTCGGTCCAGGCGATCGCTTGCAGGTGCACGCCGAGCGCGGATGGACGAAATCTGAAGATGTTCTGCGGCCGCTTGAACAAAGTCCTTCGTCCGACGTCATCGCGATAGGAGCCGATGGCGATGCACCGATGCAGCTGAGTCTGCGCCGAGTTCACGGCGTGCTGGACGAGCGGCTTTCCGCAAGCGAGGTCTTCGCTGTGGCGACGGTTCGCCCCTTCAATGCCGGCGGCTTGGCGTTGCTTGGCCACCATTACCACCTGACGCCGGCGGAAGTGCGCGTTGTACGGTGTCTGCTGGAAGGTAGCAAGCCAGCGCGGATCGCGGTCGAACTGGGTGTTGGAGTCGGCACGGTTCGCACGCACCTGTCTAATCTCTTTGCCAAGACGGGAACCTCCTGCCAATCCGAGCTGGTAGCGCGGCTGAAGCGCTGACACGACGGGTGGCTGCACCTAGGGCTCAGTTGCAAGCAGTTTTGACCACTGGGCTGCCCCCACCTTTCCGGACAGTCTCGATAACTACAACGTTGCAGTTGACGTCTCCCCCGGATTCCGGACTTTTCAAAACTAGAGGTACGGTTGCTTTTTCCGGCAAGCCCGACAGAGGGCGCGAAGGAGAAGCGATGAAAAGGTCGAGGTTTAGCGAAGAGCAGATTGCCTACGCGCTGCGGCTCGCCGAATCGGGTACGCCGGTAGCAGACGTCTGTCGCCAGATCGGCGTGTCGGAAGCCACGTACTACACATGGAAGAAGAAGTTCGGCGACTTGGGCGTCACCGAGCTCAAGCGCTTGAAGATGCTCGAGGACGAGAACGTCAGGCTCAAGCGCATCGTGGCCGACCTGACCCTGGACAAGCAGATCCTGCAGGAGGTGGTGCGAAAAAAAATGCTCTGAAGGCGGCCAAGCGGCGCGAGCTGGCAGTCTGGATGCAGGAGCGCTTTGAGGTGAGCGTGCGGCGCTCGTGCCGGCTGGCGCTGTTGCAGCCGTCGGTCTGGTACCAAATGAGCGAGGCGCGCGATCAGAGCGCGCTGCGCCAGCGCATCCGCGACATCGCGATGGACCGGCCTCGATTCGGGTATTTGCGGGTGCTGGTCATGCTCAAGCGTGAAGGCTGCGTGGTCGGCAAAAAGCGCGTCTACAGGCTTTACCGGCTCGAAGGCCTCCAGCTTCGCATGAATGTCAGGCGGCGAAAACGCATCAGCCTTCAGCGCGGTCGACCGGCCATGGCAACCGCTCCGAACCAGCACTGGAGCATGGATTTCGTTCATGATCAGATGCTCGACTGAAGGGCATTCCGGGTGCTCACCGTGATCGATCAATGGAGTCGCGAGAGTGTGTCTCTAGAGGCCAACTTTCGGCTGACCGGCCGGTGCGTCGGCAAGGCTCTTGACCAGGCTGCAAGCGAGCGCGGGTGGCCCCAGGCCATCACGGTCGACAACGGCACGGAATTCACCTCCAAGGCGCCCGATGAGTGGGCCTGGCGGCGCGGGATAAAGCTTGACTACCCGAGACCCGGCAAGCCCACGGACAACGGGCTGATCGAGTCGTTCAATGGTCGGCTGCGTGATGAGTTCTTGAACGTCCACGAGTTCATCACGATGCAGGATGCCCGCGAGAAGCTGAAGGCCTGGCAACATGACTACAACCACCACCGCCCACACGGCTCGCTCGGCCATCTGACCCCGACCGAGTTCGCCAATAAGAGGTCAGAACAACCGCCGAGAAGCAGCCCAACTCCAGCTTAGAAGTGTCCGGATATGGGGGAGACGTCAGACGCGGCCCATATGCCCGGCGGGCCGCCGGTCTCGTTCCGCGCACGTCTGCCCGTCCTCCGCGGCGCCTGGGCGGGCGCAGCCGTCATCTCCGTCCGTGCGGCCTGCGCTTCCATATTCGCGCTCGCCGTCCGCTCGCCGCGCTCGCTCCGGACCTAGTGGAAGATGCCGGTGCTAAGCGCCTCGCTACTGGCCCATTCGACGCTGTAGAGCACATATTCGCGCGTGCGCCCAGGCTCAGGGGTCAGCGCGCCGCGGTCGACCGCCACGAAGCCCGCGGGCAGCATCCGCAGGCGTAAGGCGCGGGTTCTCGGTGCGTCTGCGTGTGTGGAGGCGTGTGGCGCTGCCTTCCCATAGGCACTGTGCGCCCGCTCACGCCGTTGCGCCCTTATGGGCGGTGAAGCGGCGGGAAAGATTGCTCGGCATAAGCGCCCTTCCCCGGAACAATTGACAGCGTAACAGGCCCCGGTAAGACTTTCCACAACGGCGCCGCGGCGGCGCGGGGTTCAGAACGATTAGTCGGGCTTAATGACAAGTTGTCCGCCTTCGGCCACTCTGTCGCAATCGCAGCAGGAGGAGAAGCAATGGATAAGTTTCCCGAGTGGGCGCAACCGTGGTTGGAAAGTGATGAAAAACGAATCACTCACGGCCTAAACCTCGCCTTGAAGCTGAAAAATCCTCACCGGCTGCCGCTCCTGCTCTGGGACATCGTCGTCGCACGCCCGAAGATCGAGAAAGCAATGGAGGAATTGTCCTTCATTCACTACGCGCGATTCGTCCCATCTTGGGACGGCACGGCTCTGATGGTCATTACGGAATTCGATGGCCCGCTCGAGCCGTATGTAATGGACTTTGTCATCGCGCTGGGCGATGTCTTCGATACGCTCCTGAGCTACGTCGACGAGGAGGAAAGGCCCCCGTTGCCGGTGCGAGACCACCCCGACGAGTTCTGGAGTTTTGTGCGCCATTGGAACCGGGTTCCATTTTCTCGCCGGGTCAACGACGCGGCGCTCTTTCCGGCCGATTTTGATTATCCACTGTACAACGCGTATCCAGACAAGACGGTAATCGACATCGTCGGCCCGCGCCGAAAGCTCCTGCCGCCTTCGATCGATCATCCAGCGGATCCGGTCGATCTGAACGACGTCCAGGGCAACATCCTGAGGGGCTATCGCGCCCGCGCCGCGGCGCATCTGTTTCTCAACATTTCCGCTCCGGAGACGGCCCGCCTTTGGCTGTCGACTGTGCTCGCCGCATTGCCCAAGGAGAGAGCGACCGCCTGGGGCGGTGTGATGAGCGCTGCCTCGTGGCGCACCGACGACAAGTTAAAGGCACGCAAGCCCGACGTGATGACCAACGTCGGATTCACGTATGAAGGTTTGAAGACACTGCTGCCGCGTCGACGCAAGGACTTAGAGGCCTTTCCCGCCGCGTTCCGCGACGGCCCCGCCAAACGCGCGCACCTCAACGGCGACGTCGACGCGAGCGACCCGCGACACTGGCGCTTCGGCCGTGAGGAGCAACCCATCCATGTTGTCATTACCCTCTACACAAGCTTGGCGCCCAACGCCCCGTCCTTCACCGACGCTTTGCAGGCGCTCCGAAGCGGGCTGACTGCCAACGGCCTGCGCGAAATTCACTGGGAACTGGCCGAGGCCCTGAAGAACGACCGAGGCGAGTACTTCGACGGCGTCTACTTCGGCTACCGCGACGGCTTCGCTCAACCGCGCATTGCCGGCCTTAGCGAAACGCACAAGCCGGATCTCCAACCTGCCGCTAGCCCGGGCGAGTTCCTGCTGGGCCGAGACTACAAGAGCATCTTTGGCGGGCCCTCGATCGACGACCTGCCTGCGGACCTAGCGGCCAACGCAACGTTCGGTGCCATGAGGCTGATCGAACAGGAAGTGGATCTGTTCGACCAGACCGTTGCCACTGCATCTGCGAAGCTCAAGATCGCGCCGGAGTTGTTCAAGGCCAAGCTGCTAGGGCGCTGGCCTGATGGCCAGCCGCTTGTCCGCGACGAGCACACCCCAGCCGGCAATGAGCGCAACGACTTCGACTACGCGCCGTCCTGGGAGTATCCGAGGCTGAACAACGATCACGACGGCATGACCTGCCCGGTCGGCGCCCACATCCGGCGCGCCAATCCGCGCACCGCGCTGGTGGCAGGGCATCGTCACTCGCGCCGCCTCATCCGACGGGGCATGCCCATCGCGTGGAATGAGGGCGGCAAGCTGAGGCAGGGACTGCTGGGCCTTTTCTTCGGGGCAAGCCTGGAGAGACAGTTCGAGTTCATTCAACAGCAATGGCTGCAATCCGGCGATGCAGCCAGTGGTATTCGCGGAACTCAGGACCCAATCACAGGCGTCCGGACAAAGAACACCGCCTTCGACGTGCCGGGTTACGGCACGTTGGACATCCCTCCCCTGGTGACCACGCGCGGTTCGCTCTACCTGTTCTACCCCAGCATTTCGATGTTGCGCAGCTTGGGCAGGACGAAATCGCCCACGGCACTGGACCAACTGCATGCTCGCATGGCAGCCAGCTTTGTCCCTTCCCCCCTAGCGCGAACGCGGGTCGCCCTCAAGAGTCAGGATGATGCCCGGCTGAATGCGCAGCTCGATCAGATGCGCTTGCGCGGCCTTCCAGGCTGGATGCTTGAGTTCTTGCAGGATCTGCTGTTCAACAAGGCTCTCGACTCTGAAATCCTGAAGGACCTCGTCGAGCATTTTGCACATCGCCCACGCACATGCGCCCCCCAGAATCCGCAGCCACCGGGCGACGTTTGCTCGCTCGACCCGTCGTTCATCGCTGACCCTTACAGCGCCTACGAGAAGCTGCGCGCCCAGGGGCGTTCGGTCGTCTGGGTGCCTGAGCACGCTGCCTACTGGGTCCTTGGCCGGATAGACGCGCAAAAGGTGCTCGCAAACAACCGCGACTTCTTGCAGCAACCATCGGCCGTCAATCTTCGGGGCCTCCTCACGATGGACGGAGAGCGGCACCGTGTCGTGCGTGACGCAGTCCGGGACGTCTTCGCCGTGGCAACGAAGGACGCAAAGAAGCTGACGGAGAACTACGCGGACCAGGCCATCGCCGGGCTGAAGGGTCTGGACCACTTCGACTTCATGCCAGCCTACGGTGCTGCCGTGCCGCGTGCGGTGTTTTGGCAGATCTTCGGGCTCGACAAGGAAGATGTTCCGGCCTGCGACGAGTTGGCACAAACCATGATGCGTCACTACGGCCAGCCAGAGCGTGCCGGGTCAGCGGACCGAATCGTCTTCGCCGATGCCGCCGTGCGGTTGACAGGGCGATTGGGCATACTCCTCGCACAATCGATGTTCCCGCTGGGCGCAGGCGCACCGAAGGGAACCATCATCGACGAGATGGCCAACCGAACCGCACCGCGCGGCCCGCTCACGTACTTCGAGTCGCTGATCACCCTGGTGCAGTTGGCACTGGTGCACATGTCCAGCCAGTTTCTGCTTGGCACGGCCATGCGCAACCTCTTGAGGCCGGATCCGCGCCACAAGGGCGTTGTGCCGTGGGACGCCCTGGTCAACCTACGCCAGAAGAGGCCCCAGAATTTTGATGCCCAACTGGAGCGCGCGCTTGACGAGGCGCGGCGCGTAGATCCGCCGGTCACAATCGTGGAACGGTTCGCCGCACGCAATCTTGACGGCGCCGACGCCATCGATGGCGTTGCATTCGAGAAGGACTGCGCCGTGTTCGCCCTAGTGGCTTCGGCCAACCGGGATGGCGCTGCTGCCGACCAGCTTGAGGAATTCCACTGGGACCGGGACAGTGCCCAGGGCAACCTATCGCTGGGCCACGGCGTTCATGAATGTATCGGCGCGGGGCTTGCGCAGCAGATCGTCCCTACCGCGCTGGCTCGAATGATGGACGCGATGCCAAAGCTGCAGCTTAGCGACGACAAAGCAGTGCCGGCCTGGTACGACAACGTCTACTTTCGGGCCCTGCAGTCCCTACCCGTCAAGCTTCAACGGTGATGCCGGCTGAGCATGGACGTCTTCAGGTTTGACGGTCCGCTCGAGATTCGCCCCGCCCTTCGCGAAGTGCGAGTCGGCGGAGCGGTGGCCCCGCTTGGCGCAAGGGCTTTCGACGTGCTGCTCTTCCTGGTAGAGGAGCGCCACCGGGTGGTGTCCAAAGACGAGATCCTGGACAAGGTCTGGGCCGGCCTGGTCGTCGAGGAAAACAACCTCACCGTGCAGATTGCGGCCCTGCGTCGTGCGTTGGGAGCGAAAGCGATCACAACGGTTGCTGGACGTGGCTACCAGTTCACGGTGCAGGCCTTCGATGAAGCAAGAAGCTCAACCGACAAGCACCTCGAGGGCAATCTGCCCGTACGCGAAGCGTCTCTTTTCGGCCGCGAAGCCGAGCTGACCGAGCTCATCGATGCCTATACGTCCGCGGCTTGCGTGACGTTATGCGGGCTGGCGGGCGTAGGAAAGACAGCCTTGGCGAGCCTCGCCGCGCGGCGGCTTGGCGCGGACCGCCGCTACCAGCAGGGCGTATGGCGCATCCAGCTAACGGATGTGCGCGATCCCGCGCTCCTCGTGCCGGCCGTGTGTGAAACGCTGGGCATCGAGCTCGACGGCCGCAGCGAGCCGCTGCACGAATGCCTGGCGCATCTGCAGCACCGGGAGCTTTTACTGATCCTTGACAACTGCGAGCACCTTATCGATTCGGCTGCGACGTTCGTCGGGGCACTTCTGACGAGCGCTAGCCGGGTTCAGGTGCTTGCCACTAGCCAGGAGCCGCTGAGGGTTGCTGGGGAACGGGTCATGCGGCTGGGCCCGCTGGCTGTGCCTGCATCGGCCGAGGCACAGGGCGCGCATGCCTACGGCGCGGTCCGCATGCTGTGTGAAAGGATTCGCGGCGCAATGGGTGGAGGCTTCGAACCCTCTCCCGAGGAGTGGATCGACCTGATCGAGATCTGCCGGCAGCTGGATGGCATTCCACTGGCCCTTGAATTCGCGGCGACGCGGGTGCCGTCGCTCGGGATCTCCGGCGTACGCAGCCGCTTGCACGACAGGTTGCGGCTTCTGGCCGGTGGTCCACGAACCGCCCCGCTGCGGCATCGCAGCCTGCAGGCTGCCCTTGAGTGGAGTCACCAGCTGCTCAGTCCCCGCACGAGGGAAATCCTTCACTGCCTGGCGGTGTTTCCGAGCGGCTTCGGCTTGACAGGTGCGCGCCTGCTGCTGGACACGGACTCTGATGCCGACATTATCGACCACCTGAACGTACTGGTCGACCGCTCCCTGGTTAAGTTTCAGCCCGGCCCGTGCCCGCGCTATCGCTTGCTGGAGACGACTCGTGCGTTCGCCCTGGACTGTCTCGACGCGGAGACCGATCGGACCGCTTGGGAAGAGCGCCATGCCCGCACGATGGCTACGATCTGCCAGCTCGCGGCGCGCGAACGCGACAGCGCTTGGATGTGGCAGGAGATGCCCAACGCACGGGCGGCCTTGGCATGGGCGCTGACCGCCCCGGGCCACAGCGACACCGCGGTCACGATCGCGACGTACACCTCCGTGGTTCTCGGCGCCGGCGGCGCGATACGCGAGGCGTTGGACAATCTTCAGCGGGTCCGGCCTCTGGTCACCGACCAATGCCCGACTGCGCTCGCGGCACGGTATTGGCACTGGCTGGGCCGGCTCGGCGTGGAGGGACGGCTTCCGAGTTCGCTTTGCATCGAAGCGCTCAGAAGGGCGGACGCCATGTTTACCGAGCTGGACGAGCCACGGCATCGGCATGCGTGTCAAAGGCATCTTGCGGAGGCAGAGCTGAGGTCAGGTCGCATTGAGCTGGCCGAGCAGCACATTGAACAGGCAAAGCGCCTCGAGAATCCGCAGACCCCGGCCGACCGAATGCGGCGCCTTCGCGTGGAAGCGCTGATTGCCGATGCGGCGCACAGGTACGAGCTAGCACTACGCTACATCCAGACGGCTCTGGGTGTTGCCGAAGCCCACAACGTGGACCGGTATCGCCTGCTGCTGCTAGCAGACATGGCCTGGATCCACCTGCAGATGGGACATGCGGACGCGGCGGTTACCGCCTTCCAGGAGCTGCTAGTACACCTTGATCACAGCATTCGCCAAGGCCTGGCGCGGGCGCGTGCGCTGGCCGGGCTCACCGCGGCCTTGGTCGCAGCCGGGCGTATTTCCGAAGCCATACATTGCGCGCGCCGATCGGTCCGCGTGTTGCAGCAGGCCAACCTGCTACGGTCCCGGTGTGATGTCTTTGCTTGGGTAGCGGCCGCCGCTGGTGACGTTCAGACAGCGGCGCAATTGATCGGCGCGGGCCAGGACTTCGTTGCTCGAAGCGAGACCGAGCGAGACCCCATCTCCGAACTGGCGCAGAAATGCGCGGTCGATATAGTCGACGCGAACTTGCCGCCCGAGGACTGTGCCTACTGGTGCGGGCAAGGGGCCATCGCCAGCGAAGCGGAGCTGGTTCACCTGCTCGACTCGCGGTTCGGCTCGGCAGGAGCAGGGCCACACGACCATGCGGCGGCCCCTTAGCCGCATTTGATCGCTGATCGTAGGCACGAGGCAAACCGAAGAGAAGGTCAGGCGCCGTTGGGGGTGGCCGACGCAACGACGGCACGTGCGGCGTTTGGCGCCTTCGCTTCGAGCGTCTCGAGCTCTAACGACCCGCTTCGGTAGCCTGCAAACTTGTTGCTGGCTGCTGCTTCTACCTCGGTAGGGGGCGCTAAGCCTTCTTCGACGGCGACAAGAAGCGAGGCAAGGCGTCCGTCAGACCTCTGAGTCGCCGACTCGGCCCACACTGGCGCTGACGCTGCCTCGGTGACGACCGAGCGTCTGCCGCGACCCGCCTTGTTCTCTTTGCGCATCTTCCAGGCTCGGCAGCGGCCGAAGCCGAGCTGCCTGCAGTGGTGGCCAGCGCGACGGGGGGTCTGCCGGTAGACGACGGCGCCGTGGCAGCGCCGTTCTGCGGCGGCAACATGAAACGAGAGCCGCGGCACACGGCCGTCGATGGTGCCCGGGCACCAAGCACCCTGCGCATCGCTGAGACCAGCGCATCAGGATTGTCTTCCTGGCAACCGACGCTGGCCAGACAAAGGGCCAAGCAACTCGCTGTCGGCCACGACCCGCCCGCAGCGCTCAACCAGCGCAGGAAGCACGTCAAGGGCGCCGGCACCGAGTCCGGCCAGGCGGCCGTCCATGACCAGCCGTCGTTCGCTCAGATGAATCTCGATTTAGTGGACGGGCCGGCCATTCGGTACGGCGCGCCCTGTCCCGACGTCCAAAGCGGCTCGGAGCGCATCGTCTGCCCCCGCAACGACGCAGGCGAGCCGAGACCCGAGCGCTTAAGAACGTTTAGGCCGCACTTCAGGCCGCTAAAGGACTTAGGGCTACCTACGGGCGGACACTTCGTCATCGGCAGCAACCCAGTGCCGATGACCGGCAACTACAGCCCTGTCGGTAAACCCCGACCGCTCCTGGAGAACTGCAATGACTAGCCTCAACACCTCGGTCCTGAAGAAGACGCTGCTCGGCGCGGCCTTGGCCGCCGGCATGGCGTGCGCCGCCTATGCGGGCGCATACACGGGCGACGACCCGGCGTATCCGGCTGGCTCTTCAGGTTCGGCCGAACCCGGCTCCGTGACCGCCACCTTCGGAGCGCGCGGCTTCGCGCCGGTCGGCGTCGGTGACGATTCCTGGTACCCGCGCGAGATCGCGACGGAGAACCGGCAGGCCGCGATCGGGTCGGCAAGCGAAACCAACCCGACGGCAGACGCTGGGAATGCCCATGCCGGCGTTGGCCTCGGCGTGGGCGAGAGCCCCTCCTACCCGGGCGTTGTGGTTGCGAAGCGCCATCTGCTCACGCCCGAGTCGGCCCGAGCTACCCAGGCCTCCGAAAGCTTCTCTGGTGCGTGATCCCGAGGTCGTCCGGGGGACGAAGGCCCCCGGACGACGTCTTCAGTCTCATCTACGGCTGCGCAGATCTGATGAAGCCAAATGCTGTCCCGACGACGATCCGCTTCTGCCGGGGTAGCAAGCCGCTGCACGCGGAGTGCGTGGGGTCGATTTAGGGCCGCATTTGGTCTTCCGCGTCGGCCGTGCCCTTGCGCTGCCACGGACTAGCGCTCACTTAAGCGGAGGAATTATGCGTTCTCGCACCGTTTTCAGGCTTATGGCCATCGCCGTGACTGGCGTCGTCGTGTCCGGCTGCCAGACGGCCCAGGAACTGACCGCGTTCCGCACCTTCACGACCCTTGGCGGCACGAGCGTAGCGGTCGACGCAAAGCAGCGCTTCCTGGTGACCAGCCGACGCCCGGTCTCGGACGCCAACGGCAACGTCCGCGGCGCCGGCTCCTACGACATCATCTGCGCCGAGCCGAGTCCGGACGCACTGTCGGCACTGGCCGCCTCGGCCAGCAGCAACGTGGATTTCAGCCGATCCGGTACTGCGGCTGCGCTCGCCTTTGAGCGGGCGATCTCCGAGGCGAGTGGCTCCATTGGACTTCGCACTCAGACAATCACGATACTGCGCGATGGCATGTACCGCATGTGCGAGGCATACGCCACCGGGGCGCTCGACCAGGACACTATGGCGCGCTTGATGCGACGCTACCAGAGCGTGATGCTCGGGTTGCTGGCGATTGAGCAGCTCACCGGGGCCGTCAAGGCGTCGCCGTTGGCGCTGAGCGGCAGGGCCTCGACCTCGCCGGTCAAGGGGCTTGAAGCGGCGATTGCGTCGGTGGAGGCGCGCACGCAAGCGCTCGACGCGGCCAAGAAGAAGTCGGAATCTGCGGCGAGCGACCAGGCCGATGCCAAAGGAGTGCGCAGCGAGGCAGAGAAGGCTGTCGCCGAGGCGAAAAAGGATGTCGCCGCCCGCACGTCCGGCGCCGACGCGAAGCTTGCCCAGGCCCAGAAGGATCTGGATGCGAGCATTGCCGAGGAGAAGAAGGCCGACGCCGCATACGCGGCAGCCAAGGAAGCGCAAACCGATCGGCAGAAGGAGCTTGAAGCAGCGCAAGCCACCCGGGCCGCGGTTCTTCGGCGCAGCAATGTCGCGGCGTCGACCGACGCCCAGGTCTACGACGGCGATGACGACGGACCGACCACCGCCATCAGCGAAAAGACGGCCAAGCACATCGCCAGGGCGACGCGAAAGATCGTCGAGCAGGTGACCACGGGCAGCTTTGCGCACGAAGCTTGCCTTGAACTGATCACCAAGGAGCCGCCTGCCACGAACGACCCGTATCTGCGGGACGTGCGGCGAGACCAGAGCGAAACGTGCCTGTTGCTGCTAATGAAGAAGGCTGACATCGAGGCCGCGCGGCAGGCTCTAAGTGACGCGACCGACGACGCCGCCGACCTGGAGACGCCGCAGCCCGGCGAAGGCCGGGCGCGGAGCGGCCGCTCCGCTGGCAGCCCGCCTCCCCAAACCTCGCCCACGGTCCAGGCGACTGACCGGCTCTATCAGCGACAGACTGACCGGATCAACAAGCGTCCCCCGCCCAGCGCCGTCGTCGTCCCGGTTCCTGGCATCGGCGGCGGCGGGCCGGCTACGCCTAGCACTACCCCGGACACCACGCCTGGCGCGCCGGGCACCAGGCCGCCGGGTCAGTAGGCGTGCGGCCGCGCCGTTCGCATGAACACAAACGGCTCGGCTTTGCGCCTGGCATCTGCGGAGCCGCATGGTTTATGAGCTTCGCAGCACGACGCCGCGGTCCCCGATCCTTGCCGTAGCTCTAAGCACATGGCAGCGGACGCAGTCGCGCGGCCCCTACCTCCCAGCGCTCGCGAGCTTCGCAAAAGCGGGGCGGTCGAGCGCGCCTAGGAACGCAGGTCCACGCGCGAGATCGAGCGTTCCCGCGTGCATGCGGGCGTTCGGGGCTACGCGACGATCGAAGGTAAGCGCGCGGCGATCCAATCTTGAGGTTGGCTGACCTGCCGATGATGCTGGTGCCCACGATCCAGCGTGATCTGACCCCGGAAAGTTGGACAGTCAGAACGACCTACGATGCTGCATGCTTGAGGCGGTATTCGATGGGGCTCATGCCGTCGAGCCGCAGCTTAATTCGATCACGGTTGTAATAGGCGATGTACTCGGCTAAGCCCTTCTTGATCGGCCCCGGGCCTGCCCAACTGAACGAGCCCTGGTGCAGCCGCCTTGCGCACAGCCAAATCCCCAGCCCGTCGTGCACCAGCACCTTCATGCGCGAGCCGCGCCGGTTGGCAAAAAGATACGCGTGGTGAGCGCGTGCCTCGCCGAACACCTTGACCACGCGCGCAAGCGCCGTCTCGGTGCCGGCCCGCATGTCCAGCGGCTCGACCGCCAACCACACCGCATCGATGCGAATCACCGCAGCCACTCGCGCAGCCAGGCGCTGCACTCGGGCGCCGCCGACAGCGGCCAGCTGATGCTCACCGACATCGCCCCGCGCTTGATCTCGATCTCGATGCCGCCCACAAGCGCGTCCGGCTGCGCTGCGATCGCCACCGGCACGAACGCTGCCAGCGCGCTGCCCGGCTGATGCTGGCGTTGTGGCGGCAGCGGCGACACTTCCTCGCCGACCACGCCCGCCTGCGCCACCCAACGCCGCAACAGGTTCGCGTTCAGGCCGTGGTGCAGCGCGATCGCCGCGATCGACACGCCGGGCCGCGCGCACTCAGCGACCACCTGCGCCTTGAACTCATCGCTATGGCGTCGCCGGCGCTGGCGCCCGTCCCGAAGATCCGCTTGTGTAGTGTGCACGTGTCCACCTCGAGTTTCGTGGACACAATGCTCCTTAGCCTGCAGGGCTCATTCAAGATGACTTCGCCGGGTGCTTACTGCGGATCTTGACCCGCAGGGCGTCGAAGAACACCACCGGGTACATCGGCTCGAGCGGCCGGCTCTGCCAGGCGCTCGCTTCGGCCATGACCTCATCGGTCACCGAGCTGATGAACTCGGGGCTGACCCGGGTGGCGTACTGCTCGGCGATGAAGGCCTGGATCTCGCGCACGCTCATGCCGCGGGCGTACATGGCGATGATGCGTTCGTCAAAGCCGCGAAACCTGCGCTCGTGCTTGGGGATCAGGATCGGCTCGAAGCTGCCCTCGCGGTCGCGCGGGACGTCGATGCGCACCACGCCCTGGTCGGTGAACACCGTCTTGCCCGAGGCGCCGTTGCGTTCGTTGTCTTGACCCTCGGGCTTGGATGCTCCCGGCGCGTAGCCCAGGTGCGCGTTCATCTCGGCGCCCATGATCCGCTCGATCACGGCCTTGTTGAGCGCCAGCATCAGGTCCTGGGCCTGCTCGGGACTCATCGGCCCCTTGATCACCCCATCAAGCATCCCAGCCGGCAGCTCAGGCAGCGGCCCGCGGGCTGCCGCCTGAGCGGCAACCGATCTTCTCTTCTTCGGCATATCCATGTCCTTGATTCCTCATGGTATGCCTCGCCCACAAAATTACGGATAGGTCCGTCTCGGGACTTCGCCGCTTCTTTCGCCGCCACGCCTGCGACTACACGCGGTTCAACTACTTGGGCGAGTGGCACTCGCACCCGCTCTTCTACCCCATCCCCAGCGCCACCGACCACGCCTCGATGCGGGCGTTGGTCACCGACCCGGCAATGGGAGCAAACTTTCTTGTGCTCATGATCGTGAAACTCGATGGGCGCGGCGCCCTGACCGGCACCGTGCAGACCTACCTGCCCGACGGCACGGCCTGCGAAGGCGAGCTGCACCTGGAGGCCGACGATGCCCAAGACCCTTCTTGACGCCGACGCCGTGGGCGGCGCCACCGCTCGAGAAGGCTTCGAGTACCAGGACGCTTTCGCGTTGCAGCATCTGCCGCAGTGGTTGAGCCAGGACGCGTTCAGCCACGTGGTGAGCGAGGCGCTCGGCGACGTCGAGGCGTGCTACTTCGCCGGCCCCGGGCAGTTCAAGCGCTACGCCTTCGAAGCGAAAGGCAACAGGCTGACCTTGTCGCAGCTCTGGGCGGAGCTGGAGCAGTTCCACACCATCTGGGAGGCGTCCCCGGACGAGTTCGAGAGGTTCGGACTGGTCTGCTCGGAGTACGTCGACAAGTTCCAGCCGCTGGTGAACATGCTGGCTCGACTGCGCGGCGTCGGCGGCTCGTACTCGACCGACTCCAGCATCATCGAGGAGACACGCCAGAAGCTTGTCAGGTGGCTTGTCGACAACGGGCAGTCGACGACGTTGGCCGACTTCATCATTGAGCGGGTCGATTTCATCGAGTTTTCCAGCGCCAACGCCGATGCGGTGTTCAAGGGCAAGCTGGCCGAGCACTTCGAGTCGCTCGGCATGGACTTGTCTGGCCGCCAGCAAGTGGCTCTGGCCGGGGAGTTCAAGAGACTATTTGACGCCGCGCACTTAGGGCCGGTTTCCCGAGCCGCGCTCGAGCAGGCGATTGCCAAGGTTGTCGGCACCTCGGTCGACTGGATGGCGCTTCCGAGCCGCCTCACGCTGGACTCGCGTGCGCCATCGTTAGGTAAACTTGGGCTGGACGCGACCGACTTTCTGGCGGCCGGCGCCGAAGCGAGGCTGCGGGCCGACTGGGCGTCGGCGGGACAGCGCATTGATGCGATTCGAGAGTTCCTGTTGGGCTCTCGCGCCAGGCGGTCGGTTGCCCTGCCTGGGCAGCTTAGGATGTCCCTGGCTTGCTTCGTTGGGGCACACTTGAAGGCGACGCATGAGATGCACCTGCAGGTGAAGCAGCGCGACGAGATTTTCAGGACCGGCAACTACGGCGCTGCCCCTGGACCAATGTTCTCGTGCTCGGACGAGCCGGCAGTGGGGGTCGCGGATGAGGGCGTGCTCGTCGTCGAAGCGGCCACCCTTGCGGCGGGCGCCGACATCGACGCTTTCGGCAGTGGCGCCTTGAAGGGGATGCCTCGGAGAACGCTCACGCGTGCGGCCCCGCTCACCAGCTCGGAAGAGTTCCACTGGGCGGCGCAGGAGGCCAAGGCATCGCTGGCCGAGCTCCGTGCGCGCCACGGGCTCAAGCGCGTGCACCTTTTCCTGAAGGGTCCTGCCGTGCTGGGCGTCTTCTTGGGTTACCGCTTGA
>ERZ1066120.903-NODE-903-length-22458-cov-7.086194_pt1 | contig 22458 bp, 13 predicted proteins | sample MGYA00382767_ERZ1066120 | MGnify/ENA primary metagenome ERZ1066120 (study PRJEB33369, sample SAMEA5778350) | biofilm metagenome | biome: Industrial cooling water; feature: Water cooling tower basin; material: Biofilm | place: United Arab Emirates | collected...
CATCTTCCATATGAATTATGCGATCGGCTATATCTAAAATTCGATTATCGTGAGTTACTATCAAAATTGCAGAGCCTTGTTCCTTAGCCAATCGTTGCATTAATTCAACAATATCTCGACCTGACTTACTATCTAAAGCAGCAGTAGGTTCATCAGCTAAAACTAGTTTGGGATGACTCACTAAAGCACGAGCGATCGCTACTCGTTGCTTTTGTCCGCCTGAGAGGTTAACGGGGTAAACATTCACTTGACCACCCAATTCGACAGCTTGTAACATAGCTTCTGCTTTGAGCCGAGCTTCCCGATCTGAAATCGCTTCATGTAATTCAAGTGCCATTTGTACATTTTGTCTTGCTGTTAAAAACTCTAGCAAATTATGAGCTTGGAAAATATAGCCAATGTCCCGACGTATTTCTACTAATTGCTCGTCACAAGCCATGCATAGCTCACAATCTAGAACTTTCAGGCTCCCCTCTTGAACAGAGCGTAGTCCACCAATCAAAGTCAGTAAAGTAGTTTTTCCCGAGCCAGAGAGTCCAGTCATAATAATTATCTCGCCCGATTTTATTTGTAAATCGATATCAAACAAAATTTGCTTTCTTAGCGAGCGCTGACCAAAATAGTAGTTTAGCTGTTTAATTGCTAAAATAGGTTTTTGTTTTATCATCTTGGTAAATATTCGCTTTATCTATCGCAGTTAAAAAATATCTGCTGGATCTGTAGACTGCAACTTATTAGCAGACAACCAGCCGGAAATCCAACACATCCCGATCGTCGCACACAAGATCGTCAAGGCTTTGTCAACACTCATCATTACTGGTAGGTGAGTAGTAGCTTTAGCTAAATCATATAACAAAAAGGAAATAATAAAACCTGGAATGTAACCGAGAATTGCTAATAACAAAGCCTGTTGAAAAATCACAGCCGATAGATAGTTATGTTTAAATCCAATTGCTTTTAATGTTGCGTATTCGGCTAGATGGTTGGAGATATTACTATAAAGAATTTGATAGACAACAACGACACCAACGACAAATCCCATGATGACCATAGAGCTAAAGACAAAACCAATTGGCGTTCTTGCAGTCCAATATTCTTTTTCAAATTCGATAAAGCTCTGACGAGTGAGTACTCTAATGTCTTGAGGTAAGTAGGCTGACAAGTATGCTAAAACTTCTTGAGGGTTGACACCAGGGTTAAGAGTAATTAAACCCAAATCTATCTCCTCAGCTTGACGGTCTAGAAATATTTGTAAAATAGTTAAGTAGTTGACAATCAAGTTTCCATCGACTCCAAAAGAAGGTCCAAGAGAAAATAATCCGCCGATTTCAACTGAGTAACCATCTCTGGCATTAGAAGGGAATATCTCTACTTCTATAGATTTTCCTTTGGCAAATTCTTCAGCAATAGGTCCAAACTCAGGTCGAGAAGCTCGGTCGAATAAAACTCGATTTGGAAATTTTATGACATCTAAATTTTGTTCGACTTCTGGCGAATTGAAAACTGGTGATGCTGGATCGAAACCTAGAATATATATTGGGGATTTCTGACCAGTTTCTGGATTTTTAAACTTGGCAAATTCTAAGTACAAAGGGCTAACCGATTGAACGCCATTAACACCTAATGTTTGATACAAACGCGATCGCGGAAAGGGTTGTTTGGAGGTGATAGATTTATATTGCGAGCTAATTAAAAATAAATCTCCACGTAGATTCTGATGTAAAAATGTGGCACTGGCATAGAGAGCATTCTGGAATCCTATTTGCATAAATAGTAAAATAACGATAAAAGCAATTCCAGCCAAGGTTACTAGAAAACGAACTCTTTGCCGAATTAGTTGCAGCCAAGCTAGGGGTATACTAAAAATCATAGTTTCAGTTATCAGTTATTAGTTATCAGTCCAGTGACAGTCACAGCGAAAGAGCTGACGACTCTGTACGTATTGCTACTTTTAGAGGCTGTATGTGAATAGCCACTTGTACTTGTAAATTAGTTAAGCCAGCAATTCTTTGATTGTCTGACACCTCGTCAATCTGAATTTTAACTTCTACGACTTTGCGATCTGTATCCGCAGTGGGATTGATATCCAAGTTTTCTTGCTTGCTAACTCGCAAACCTATTTGGGCAACTGTTCCTTGTATTTTTCCCGAAAAAGCTGGACTAGTAATAGTGGCTTTTTGACCTATACGTACTTTTGCAATATCAGTTTCATAAATTTCTGCAACAGCGTACATCCGCTCTGTTTGAGCTAATTCAGCAATCCCATCGCTGCTGACGACTTCCCCAGGTCGAGTATGAATTTCGATCACCTGGCTGTTAATTGGAGCGCGGACGTAGGCTAAATTCAGATCTGCTTCAGCTCGTTTTTGCGTCGCGATCGCATTTTCAACCTCTGCTTGAGCTACTCGTACATCTACAGGACGAACCTCAGCGAGTGCATCTAAGGTAGCATTGGCTTGACTAATCTGTTCGCGAAAGCTAGCTATAGTTCGGCTTAGGTTAGCTTTGGCTTCTTTGAGCTGCTGTTGCAAAGTTTTCACTGGTAAGCGTTTATTGTCAATCATAGACGCTGAAACTGCTCCTGCTCGGTACAATTCGTAATAACGACGATACTCAGAGCTGACATTGTTCAGCTCGGCTTGCAAACGAGCGACCGTCGCTCGCAAAGCCGCAACTTCCCCGCGTGATTCAGCCTCTAAACGAGTAATTGTTGTTTGTTGAGCCACAATTTCCCCTATTTTTGCCCCAGCTTTTACCTTTGCTAGATGAGCTTGGGCAACTTGAACTTGTTGTTTAGCTTGGTTTAGAGCAGCTATACGGCTCTCGTAACTGTCAAGAACTGCAATTATTTGTCCGACACGAACCTTGTCTCCTTCTTTAACCAAAAGTTTTGTCACTCTAGCTGTCTCAATAGAAGTAGAAGCAGATAAATGAATAACTTCTCCTTGAGGTTCTAGTCGCCCTAATCCAGTTACAGCAACGAGGACGGGAAATCTCTGTAAGTTACGGGAAGCATGATTTTCAGTAGTAAACCTAAAATTTGAAATGTTGTATAAAGAGAAGGCTCCGTTGGCTAAAGTCATGGCGAGCGTTAAAATTAGGAGCCAATTATCTACAACTTTATTAGAGCGCTGACTTTCCTTACGGTGCATAGTCATTTGGTTCTCAGGAGCGGTAGATTAGGAGATAGCGCAAATATCACTCAAAAGAAGACAGGATAGATATCAGCTCAACATTAACTAAACAATGAGGAGCTATCGTTTTGATGAATATTGGAGGTAATAGTGAATCACTGTGGAAAGAAGATGTCTTTCAATCTCACTAAAATAGAAGCAAGGATTGCGACTAACTTTTACTACTGGGAGCGGGGTATGGTTAACATCCGCTAATTTCTCGAAATGCCCTCTAGGAGCTGACTTACAAGAAATGACATTTGGACACAAGTGTTCACCATACTGCACTCTCATTAGTAAGCTAGCGAACTTAAGCAGTCGAGAACAAGACGCACCTAACGAATAAACTACATAACCCATTCGAGCGGCTAACTAGGCTTAGTGGAGCCAGAATAGCGATCGCAAGCACTTGGCTATACAGTTGTTTTAAATGCATGTTTGCTCTTTGCAGCATTATAACCAATTTTTTGCTCGTGTAAACTGTTCTAGCGAAAAATTATATTTTTGCCGAGAAGTGACGCAGTTACAGGCTAGAAGTAAGTTCTTGTATGCAGTACGAACCCTAGCAAAGGCGATCGTTAGTCAATAATTATTTGTTCTTGATACTAATGAGAGTGCAGTATGGTGAACACTTGTGTCCAAATGTCATTTCTTGTAAGTCAGCTCCTAGAGGGCATTTCGAGAAATTAGCGGATGTTAACCATACCCCGCTCCCAGTAGTAAAACATTTCTGACTTCGACTCCTGACTTACAACCTAGACTTAATACCAATTCTCTAAATTCCGGCTACAGATAGAGCATCTAAAATAGAACGTCGTCCTGTGATTGATGCAACCACCTCTGGGGTCAGTGCTTCCAGCCGTTGTCTCAACTGTTGACGCAACTGGTCGAGTGTGGCGGGCAGACCCCAACGTAGTCGTCGTTTGAGATATTGCCAAACTTGTTCAATCGGATTTAATTGTGGACAATGGGGCGGCTGAAACAGCAAAATGATGTTCCGTGGAACCTTTAATCGCTTGGCTTTGTGAAACCGACCACGATCCAACTGGATAATTAACAGCTCATCCTTAAACTGTTGGGAGATGAGATTGAGAAATACTTGAAAGCAATCTGTATTGAGATAAGAAAACTCAAAGAAAAGATGCTCCCCAGTTTTGGGTTCGACAATGCCGTAGATGTAAGTTGCCTCAAACTGCCATTGCACCTGAGCGACGGGTTTGACTCCTTTAGCGGCGATCTTCCGTCCTCCCAATGTCTTGAGTCCAATTCGCGTTTCATCCTCGCAGAAAAATCGCACATTCCCACTCCAACCCAGAACCGTCAGGGCAAACCACACTAGCATACTTAGGTTCTCATGCAGTTTTTTTATATGCCTCCAGCTGCTCGGATGACTGTTCTATACTCACCGGACGCGGCACTTTTGGAGAGGCTTGCAAGCGATTATGCACTAGTTTGTAAACTGTCTTGTACTCTGCCGCAATTCCCAACTGAGTCTCCAGCCAATCACAAATAGCTTGATAACCATCAAACCCTTCGGGCTCTTGCAACCGTTTTTGTAGCGCAGTTTCTACCCATTTAGGGATAGCGCGAGGACGACCAGAGCGCACTCCGCTCTCCAGCATTCCTGCTAACCCACCTGCTCGGTAGCGTCGCAACCAATCTTGGATAGTCACGCGATGCCGACCTAGTAACTGAGCTGCTTGCTGTACCGTTTCGGCTTGTTCGCTTTTGAGCAAATACAGCAGTTGCACTCGTTCCTGAAGAGTGACTATTTTCTGCTGTTTCAGTAATTGTTTGAGTTCCGCTTCACTCTCAGCGATCTCTAGCTCGTACACTCCTGCCATCTCTGTTCGTTGAACCCAATACTAGTTTTATAACATCTGTAGCCGGAATTTAGAGAATTGGTATAATTTACTATTTGCCGCATCTCGCAGTTAACACGTCATAATCAGATGAATGGAAGTTTCGCGAGCGATTCAGTTTGTTGTATTATTTGTGACACTAAGTTCAAGCGAATATAGTAGATATGAATTGATCGCTAACAACAGACGCTTCTCTATTTGGGTGGGTTGCGTCCACCCTCAACTTCAATTTTCCGAGTCAAATAGGACTGCTATACCTATAATTTAAAGGTAAAAAAAATTATTTTACTTAGCGATCGGGAAAACATTTGTGTTTCTACACTCACTTTTGAAGTAGTAAGATTCTCAACAAAGCGATCGGTGAAAGCAGCTTCAGTTATTCCCTAATTATTTTAAAGTATTATGCCAATTGGTATCAGTGGTATTGAGCTGTAAAATTCACTAAACTAACCCGATCGCACTATATATTAAGAAAATCGTCCTGCACGCTTACAGAATAATCCGGCGGCTGGAAGCCTCAGTCTCATGCTAATCGCTACTTAAAAAGCAACATCGAGTCAACTCATCTCCTAACCCATCGTGATGAGCTTGCTTCAATAGAAAAGTAGAAAAATCTGGTTGAAGCAATCAAAACCACTGATTGTAGTCATTCTAACTCGCTTGCGTAGATGATATCTTATTGTTTATAATGCAATTTATCGAAGCTTATGAATTAAGAAAAAAATGGATTGTCCCACCCCTGGTTGTCATAAATTACCAATCGGGAGAACTGGATAAAAAACATATTATGCCTGTTGTAGCCATTAAGCGAGTCCGAATTGGACTCAATAGACGACCTATTAAGGGAGAAAAAGTGACTGAGTTGATGGAGTCTATTAAAGCCAATGGACTATTGAATCCTATCACTGTGGATCGGGAATACAATTTAATTGCTGGACTTCACCGTCTGACAGCCTGTAAAATGCTTGGGTATGACGAGATAGAATGCCACATTCTCGACTATGAAGATGGGAAACAGGCTCGTTTGGCAGAAATTGACGAAAATCTAATTCGTAGCGAACTAGACGCTTTAGAGCGGGCTGAGCTTTGGGAGGAACGCGATCGCCTGCTAGAACAGATGGGGATCAGGGCTAAACGAGGTCAGAACCAATACAGCCGTAAAGGAGGTGAATTGATTTCACCTCCTTCAAAAACGACTTCAGAGCTAGCAAAAGAGTTAGGATACAACGAGCGAACTTTGCAGCAGGGGAAGCAAATTGCTAAAAGTATCCTGCCAGAAGTCAAAAAAGTCATTGAACGCACCCCAATTGCTAAAAGCCCCACAGCTTTACTAAAAATAGCTAGGGCAGGGAGTAAGGAGCGTGAGAAGGCGGAACTTGCCGAAAAAAATGCCCGAGAAGCTGAAGCTGAACGCAGGCTAGAGGAAGCCCAAAAATATACTCAGCTAGCAGCCCAAGCTAGGGAGAAGCAAAAAGAGCTGCAACTAACGGCTTTGCGGAGCGTGACAGCTCAAAAAGAAGTTAAATTAGTGCGCAAGCAAAAGAAAGCAAAATTTATAGCTACTACAGACGAAATTAACGTTCAAGTCGGTGACGAATGGAGCCTCGATCGCCACCTAGTTTATTGTGGAAATACTTCTAGCGATGAATTTATTAATCTTCTGCCGTCTAATGCTGCTCTGGCGATCGTCATTCCTGGCTGTAGTTGGAATTATGATTACTTAGTAGATGAAGCGCGTGTTGTAGCTGTGCTGCGCTCAGAAGGGACTATTCATGAATTATGTCGTCAGCACCGAATGCCTTTTAGATTTGAATTACTAATCGGCGATTTATACGTCGCAATTTTTTCTTATGAATTAATTCCCGCACCTCAAAAGCCAATTGAAATTGAGGGACTAGAGGGAGCGGTAGCGTATTTAATGCATATGTATACAGCTCAGGGAAATTTTGCGATCGCGCCTTCTATAGGACATGGTGAAGTTCTCATAGCTTGTGAAAGAATGGGACGAATCTGTTTTACTGGCGATAACAATCCTCAACTAGTGAGCCTAGCGATCGCACGTTGGCAACAATGGACTGGAAAGCAGGCGATAAAAAACCTGTAGTATTCGTTAGCAAAAATTTGTACGCGCTATTTTAATTTTGTCCTGATTGACTGGATGAATCAAGATTTGTTTACTTTCTTTCCTTCTAGAGATTTGTACTATTTCTTACAGTTAGGATTCAATAGCTTAATTTGCTACAAATACTAATCTTAGCAGTATTTAAATTCATCCAATTTTTATATAAATTTCGACAATTTCATCTATTAATGACTTTGTAGAATTTTTTGTATAAGCGATCGCCAGTTAGTTTAATAGTTGTACCACTTTAGATAGAGCTTAGTAAAGCAGTTATGAAATCTATCTGAAGTATGGTAGTTTACTTATAAGCAATTAACTTATCAATGACAAAACACTGTTTTTTAGCAAGAGGATTTAACTTGCTATGACGTTTATCAAAATTGATAACCTTGTCATCAATACTAAATATATTGCCGCTATTAAACTCGACAGTAAGGCATATTCTGGAGAAAGCAGCGTTTCTATCCTAATGGCTACTCCCAAGTTTCCTTTAGTAGATATTGAAGCAGCGGCTGTGCCAAATCCATATCATTATGAATGGATAGATTTTACTGGTAAGAACGCTAAAGTGCTACGCGATTATTTTAGTAGTTTAAATAGTGTAATTGACTTGATGCCTCAGTTTTCTTGACAGGTTATTTAAGATTAATTTTTCCTATCAAAAATATAAATAACCACATATAGTAGTTCTGGGATCGGTCGTGAAAGTGTCATGCATTCGACATCCAATATGTAAATCGTACCTGCTGTAACGCGCTAACTGCGAGGTGTGACGAATGATAAATTAAGTTGTAAGTCGTAAGCAAGAAACGTTTTAACAATGACAAAAGATCGATGACTAATGACAACCTTCACGAGTGTTTCATGACTCAAATAGACATGCTATATCAGTTTTCGCAATAGTAAAGAGATATAGGGTTTAATACTACTCTCAAGCCTTTTTTTGGTTTTCTTGTAAAGATTTTGTTCGAGCGACCTGTTTCCATGTCATTTTAGTGGCGATGAGTAAATCTTTGAGCAACAAGTGTTCTGTTCCTCGTAACTGTTTGAACATACTTAAATAACAATCTAAGCGCTCGTACCAACTCAGCGGAGATAGCCATATAGAAAGACCATACTCCCAAAAGATTCTCCAATGTGGAAAAACAATTTGTCCTTTTTTTTCGGGATTGAGCCACACGGTATACTGATAATAATCGGGTAATATATTCCTCTGTCTGTGTGATTGCTGGCTAGCAAAGGAAAGATACATCGGAAAAAATAAGCTCATTGATTGCTGCGAATGTTTTCTTAAGAAAAATAGGTATTCAGGAATTTCGTAGAATCGACCGAGCAGAGCAAGTCTTAATAATAAAACTCCGTCTGCATGAGCGTAGTTTCCCATCAGGGATGTCATTCTCAAGGCACTGGCGCGTATGACCCCATAAAATTGACAGCACAGATGTTTACCAAGAAGTGCGTGAAAACGCTCTTGTGATTTCGGTGAATTAGTATTTAGCTGAATATCGTAGTTCTGTAAAAACTTTCCCTGTTCGTCAATGAATCTTACCTGGGAATGGCACAAAATTACATTAGGGTCGCGATCGAGTATCTCAACACACTTCAAGAGAAAATCCGGCGAGTGTAGATCGTCATGAGCTGCCCACTTGAAGTATTCGCCTGAAGATAATTCAAAAACGCGGTTATAGTTCCTGGCAAGACCGAGATTTTGTTCGTTGTGGTAATAGCGAATGCGCCGATCTTTGGCGGCGTATGCTCGGCAAATCTTCTCAGTTTTGTCTGTCGATCCATTGTCTGAAATAATTAACTCGAAATTTTGAAAAGTCTGAGCCAACAATGACTCTAAGGCTTGTTCGATAAAGCGTTCGCCATTGCGTACAGGTAGCCCAATGCTCACGCGCAGTTGCTCGTTGTTCATATAGCCTCTTGTGCCTCGATCGCGCTCGTTTTGACATTAACCTTATTAGTGAGTCGTGAGTCGTGAAGTAACAGGTAGTAGTGGTGAGTAGTGAGTCGGTGTGGCAAGTCACGAATGACAAATGACCAATAACAAATAAATGACTAATAACAGCAATAATGTCAAATCTCACAAATTACTTAAAATTACACAGTTGAGACAGCTGCTGATATAGTACCTGCAAAAAAGTTGATGTGTTGTTGTGCAGGAAGAAATGGTTGCCAGGAAACATTCGCAGCGTGAAAAAGCTACAAGTCCGATCGCACCACTCTGCTAAATCGCAACTACATACTGCAAGATCTTGCCAGCCGCCGAATGCGGAGATTGGGCATTCCAGTGGTTTTTCGGGCTGATAACAATATGTTTCAAGCATTTCCATATCTGCCCGCAAACTAGGTAAAAAAAGTTGCATCAGCTCGCGATCGCGGGAAATTGATAGTGGTATACCATTGTAGCGATCGCGCAATTGAGTTAAGAATGGAGTTGTAGGTAATGTATGAATTGGCGGGTTCAGATTTGGTTTTTGAGGAGCAGGAGAACAACAGGTAAACAAGTAAACTGGACTAGGACAATTCTGTCGCCGAAGTTGACAAGCGATTTCAAAACTTAGTAATGCACCTAAGCTATGACCAAAAAAAGCAAATGGTATGTTTAAATTCGGTTGGAGAATTGGCACAAGTGTTTGAACGAGATCTGAAAGTTTGGTAAAAGGCTTTTCGTTCAAGCGACTACCTCGTCCAGGCAGTTGAACTAAGTAGATTTCTACTTCTTGTGGCAATTTATTTATCCATGTTCTATATGCTGTAACTGTAGCCCCCGCACATGGGAAGCAGAATAGGCGCAGGCGAGCCTTCGGCTTTGGCTGAGGACAGGTGAGCCAATTGCAAGCGGTTAGTTGAGTTGTCATTTGTCATTTGAGTTTGTCAGAAATTCGGTGTAGTTTTCTTCCACAGCCTACACTCTATTTCGGTGAATAATTTAGGATTGCTATAGTACAGACCCAGAATTACCAGTAAAATCTTGCAAAGCCCCAGATGTAGCATCGAGTTTAGCGATCCACGCATCAAAAGAGCCAGCATTAGCACTTCCAAAAGACCCCTCAGTTCCTCCTGTCACGTACAGGCTACCCAGGTTGTCACTGGTGATATTAAGTGCTTGGTCGAGTTTCGGAGTGCCAAACTGTTGAATCCAAACTTGGTTGCCATTGGTGTCATACTTGGCTACCCAAGCATCAAAAGACCCAGCATTAGTTCCTTCCAAATTGTTGTCTGTATAACCGGCAAGAAAGATATTGTCTTGGGAGTCCACATGAACCCGAAAGGCTTGATCGTCACCAACAGTACCAAATTGCTCGACCCACAGCTGATTACCATTACTGTCATACTTGACTAGCCAAGGGTCATAAGACCCAGCATTCTGTCCTCCCAAGTTTCCTAAAGTCCATCCAGTAGCGTAAACATTGCCCTGGCTATCGGTATCAGCACCCCAAGACCATTCCAAATCTGGAGTGCCAAACTGGCTCGTCCACAGTCGATTGCCAAGATTGTCATGCTTGGAAATCCAGACATCATAAAACCCCGCATTCTCTGCTGCCAAATCACCTCCAGTCCATCCTGTAGAGTAAACGCTGCCGTCGCCACTGACAGCAACACCATAAGATTCGTCAAAAGAATTGGCAGTTCCAGTCTCGTTAAGCCACTGGCGATTGCCATTAGTATCATACTTTGCTATCCAGAAATCATCCGTATTTCCTGTGGGAGAATTTGCATCTGGCTTAACATTTAACCCAGAAAGATAGATATTACCAGTGTCGTCAACATCAATGTCAAACGAGAGATTAATCAAATTAGTGCCAAATTGTTGAATCCAAACTTGGTTGCCATTAGTGTCGTACTTAGCTAGCCAGACATCAGAAGATTGTGCTTGCTTGGGTCCTGCCAAATCACCTTCGGTATATCCCACTAAATAGGAATTGCCTTGTTTGTCAGTAGCAATCCCATAGGCTGTATCAAAACTAGAACTGCCAAACTGCCGACTCCACAGTTGATTACCACTACTGTCGTACTTAGCTAGCCAAGGATCTTGCGACCCAGCATTAGCACCGCCTAAAGCACCAGTGGTTCCTCCTGCAACATAAACATTGCCATCGGGGTCTGTAGATGTAGTTATGCTGCCATCTGTAGCTGAAGTGCCTAATTGCTGAATCTCAGGTTGGACTGGTTTTGGCGGGGTATTACCCTCGAACTGAAAGTATTTGCCTTGCAAACTCAGATCGGAAGCAGCAGGTAAAAACCCAATGCGGTCAGTCGTATCTCCCTGCTGCCATAATATCTCAGTTCCAGCAGCAGATTCTACAAGTTGGTAATTTTTCGGAGAGCCATGCAGCTGAATAATATCGTTTTCAGGATTAAAATCTGTAAGTAGGGCATAGTCTGACAAACCATTATTGGCATAATAAGGCTGTTGCCAGTCACCAAGATTAAATTTGTTACTCCATCGACGCGGGGATGGTGACGGTAGTAGCGGCAGGTCGCCAACTAAAATATCAATTTGTTCTCGATCGGGATTATTAGCAGTTGGATTAGAACCAATTAAAGTGTCGTTCCCTTCGCGACCCAAAATAGTTTGATTGGGTTGAAACCCTACAGCAATATCGCTACCTGGACCGTAACCATTGACTGTAAATGCTGGAGTATTCATTTGAGTGCTATTTTTATCTAATTAACTAAACAAATGCTGATAGTAATCGCTCAATTTTTGACAACTCTTTTCAATAGAAAACTGTTCTGCATCTTGCAAAGCACGCTGACAAATATTTTTTGTGTTGTTGCTTAGTAAAACCTTTTCTAAGCAATCTGCTAATCCTTCAACATTATCAGGTGGGGCGAGATATCCATTGACTCCGTCGATGATGTAGTCAGATACCCCTCCACTATTAACGGTGACAACTGGAACACCTGAAGCCATTGCTTCTACCACTGTTAGTCCAAAAGTTTCGTAAGGGGAAGGGCTGCAAAAGATATCACAGGCAGCTAACAAATTGGCTTTGTCTTCACCAACTAAAAAACCTGTAAAATGTATGTCAGGTACTTTTTGAGCCAGATGTTTTAAGGAATTGACAACCTCATCTGGACCATCCCCAACCACTAGTAGAGAACAATCATGCTGTCTGCGTTTTAACAGTGCAAATGCTTTTAGGAGCAAATCTACTCGTTTCTCAAAACCAAGCCGACCTAAAAAGATAATAACTTGGTTATTTAACTCGCGATCGCTCAGCCAAGGCTCTAACCATTTGCGCTGACGACGGCTAGGATGAAAACTGGAAAGATCTACTCCGAAAAACGGTACGGTGTCATAATTGTGAATTCCTACTTCTTGACAACTGAGAGCAGTAGCATTGCTAGGACAGAGCGTGACATCGAGTTGATGATATAAATAACTCGTTAAATGGAAATTACGAATAATATTTCGCAACCACTGCCACCCAGGATAAGTTGCTGAAAAATTGTATACATCAGTATGGTATTCCGCTATGTATGGAATCTGGGCTTTTGTAGCATAATTTTTCCCTGGTAGCTGCCACGTACTCAGTAAGAAAAAACGTTCTACATCTGTCATAACAATTAAATCTGGTTGATAGTAAACTAGTTTTTTATTAATTTGTTTCGCTGCAAAAAACTTGGGAACATGAGTTAATCGATAAGGAAGCCAAGGCTTTGAAGGATAACGTTCAATAATTAATTTGTTATCTAAATCCGTTAGTGTGGTTAGCGAATGCGATCGCTCTTGCCAATCAGGTGCAAATACGATCGCGCGATACATTTCTTGTTTCGCAAACCACTGAATGCGCTCCCAGTTAAAATAAGCAGAACCGCTTACTTCTGGGGGAAAGGCTGTTACTAGAAAAGCCAAAGTATAGACGCGATCGCATTTCATTAATTTTCGTCCTTTGTCAGTTATTGGCAACCAATTCACAACTTACAATTAAGTCACGGCCACTCAATTACAAATTACCAATCGCTATTTTTGGCGCATCTAAAAATCCACTACGAATTAAGTACGAGAAGTAGATTTCTAGCAAATTAGAGTCTAGGGGAGGACAAGTAATGGAAGTCTTCTCTAGGGCGCTAAGTGTTTGTTGACAACCGATCGCGGGTCTTCTTCCTTGTTGATTTAGTTCGATGTATGTTAGTTGCTCCTTAGACCATTTGTGATGAAAGAAAGGCAAAAGAGGATAGAGAAGATTGGTACGATTATCGCTTAATCGCATTTTCCAATCTTCATAAGAAAGCAAGTCAATTGTATAACCGGAAAAACGGATAAAATCAACGAGTTTGTTCCAGTGCAGCAAGTGAGGATTTTGCAGATGAAACGCTTTTCCTAATGACTCTTGCTGGCTTGATAAATAGACGATGGCGCGGCTGTTGTAGTCAACAGGAGATAAGTCTAATGTCACATCTAGATCCGGCATACTTCCCATCTGAATGCAGCCTTGAATCATCCGACAGAGGAAGCCGTCTGTATTCCAAATACCTGTTTGACTATGACCAGAAATTAATGGTGGTCTGTAGATACAAACTGGAAGTCCTCGATCGCCTGCGATCGCTACTAGTTTTTCCGACACCCATTTACTTTGGGAATAACCTAGATAAATTCCCTCGCTAGGAACGTTGCGATCTGATTCTGTCACCTGCTTGCCATATAAAGCAGATGATTCAAACACAGCAACACTGGATATATGATGAACTGGCTTGATTTTACCGAGACTTGCCAGCCTTAAAATTTCTTGAGTGCCTAAAACATTAATCGCTTTGAATCTGGAGTACGGATGAACGTAACTCAGTAAAGCTCCATTATGATAGATGCGATCGATTTCATTTGCCAACTTTTGAAACTGTTCGTCTGAAACACCTAATTGGGGTTTTGATAAATCACCTAAAACTGGAATAATTCTAGAACATAAATGCTCGTTCCATAGGTCATAGGATTCTAGATTTTGTTGCAGCCTCATCTTGCCTAACTCAAGATTGGCAGAACGTACTAAGCAGTAGATATTTGCTTTTGTCTGTTCGAGAAGTTCGTGAAGTAAAAAGGCTCCCAAAAAACCAGTTGCACCAGTTAAAAGAATCGAAGTTGGTTCATTCACCCATTCATGACGTGCAGTACCAAGGCAGATTGCTGGGTCAAGAACAGCTTCAGCGTCTAAATCTAAATCCGTTACAATATCTGCTGTAGAATTACCTGGTGTCAGTCGAGCGAGTAACAGAGCGGTGATGTTGGCAATACTAGGATCTTCTACAAAAGTCCTAATTGGCAATTCTACCTGTAGCTCAGTCCGAACCAATCCCGTCAGCTCAACAGCCATTAAAGAGTCGAGTCCTAGTTCGTGGAGAGATTGTTGAATGTCTAGTTTGGTAGTAGAAAGCCCCAGTAAGTTGGAAACTTTGTCTTGAAGGTAGGTAATTAAAAGCTGCTGGCGATCGCTTGCGGTAGCTGCTTGCAATTGTTGTAAAAACCCATGTTGCGGTGTTGTCGCAGTCCTTGCTGCTTCTGAGTTAGAGCAAATCAATTGAGTCAGCAACGGCAGTTGTTTGCCTTGTAGCTGCTGCCGAAAAACTGACCGATTGAGCGGTAAAACGCCAATCTGCGCCAGATTTGTTTGTCCCAGTACTTGCTCTAGTACTTGCAATCCTTGGGCTGGAGCAATAGTACCCAATCCCTGGGCAGCTATTTGAGCTTGGTGGCGATCGCTCAAACTAGCTGCCATTCCCACATCGCTCCAAGGACCCCAGTTAATGCTCAAACCAGGTAGTCCTAACGCTTGACGGTAATGAGCTAAAGCATCCGTGAAGGCATTGGCGGCTGCATAATTTCCTTGACTAGGCGAACCAAGCAATGAGGCAACAGAGGAAAAGGTGACGAAGAAATCTAACGGTAGATTCTGGGTCAATACGTGCAAATTCCAAGCCCCTTTTAACTTTGGAGCCATAACCCGTGCGAACTGCTCCCAGTTTTGTTGCAGCAGTATTCCATCCTCAAGCACACCCGCAGCATGAATTACCCCTCGCACAGGAGGCATTGCTGTCTCAACCTCTTCCAGTACCTTAGCTACATCCCACACTTTAGATACATCTGCCTGAGCCACTAGAACTCTGGCTCCTGCTTGCTCCATACGAGTAATTGCTTCCCGTGCCTGACTAGAAGGCTTTCTGCGTCCGGTCAAGACTAAAGACCGAACTCCTTGTTGCACCATCCATTCAGCTACCTCCAGTCCCAAAGCCCCTAAGCCGCCAGTAATGAGGTAAGTGCTATTTGGCTTCAACGTAACTTTTGTAGATTGGGGCAGTTGCTTTTGCACTAAGCGGGCAACATAACGGCTTTCACCTCGAAAGGCTAAATGGTCTTCTCCTTGTGATTCGATTTCTGCTATCAGCTGCTCTACTTCATCTAATGAAGTTTGAGGGGCGAAATCTACCATTCCTCCCCATAACTCGGGATGCTCCAGAGCGATCGCTTTGCCCATTCCCCACAAAGGAGATTGAGCCACTGCTGGTAGTGAGTTGTCAACTGGTACTGCTCCCCTTGTCACCAACCATAGCTGGGGTGATTCGATTTTAGATTTTAGATTTCTTTGGTTGTTTTCTTCTTTGACGAGAGCTTGTAGCAAATGCAATACGCTACCAACACTTAAAACTTGAGACTGCTCTAAATTGGGGATTGTCAACCGCTCTACTAATCCCAGTTCTATGCTCCACAGGTGGATGATTTTCTGTAAAGGTAGATTGAGAGTTTCTAAAGCCTCTGGCAATAAACGCTCAAAGTCTGCTGGACTGGAAGGGTTGATGCTCCAGGTGTCAGTTTCTCTCAGTCGATCAATATCCCCTGGATAGACCAAAATACAATCATGACCGCGATCGCGTAAAAGTTGGGCTAAGGATTCTCCTACACCTCCCAAATCAGCAAAAATCAACCAACCGCAAGGTTTATAGAACTCATTTTCTGACTGAATTGTGGTTAATTCTCGCGGCTGAAATTGCCACTGAAGCTCATAGAACCAATCCTTTATAGATGTAAATTCTGTATTCTGGTATTGGTTTGGCTCAACTAAAACTTCTAACAGCTTTGGTAATAATTTCACTTCACTTGCTGAAAATTTTCCTGTTGTTGCCAATAGTTGAGATAGCTGTTGAGTATCTTTCTGGTTCAAAAGGTTAACCAATAACGAATTGCCTATTGTGGAGCGCCTGGTGTTAGTAATATTTGCCCAATAACGCTGGCGCTGAAACGGATAAGTTGGTAGTTGTAGACGATGGCGCAAATAATCCCAGTCAAAGCCAGACCAATCTACTGACACTCCACGCACGTGTAACGCAGCCAAACTCTGGAGGAGTTGTTGCCAATCTTCTCTTTTTGGAGACAAACTCGGCAGCCAAACTCCCACGTTTTTTGGCAAGCAATAGCGACCCATTCCCAACAGAATTGGTTTCGCACCGATTTCCACAAAGACTTCATAACCTAACTGGTGGAGTGTTTGCATACCTGCGGCAAATTTAACTGGCTGTCGTAGATGATGACACCAATACTCAGATGTGGCGATCTCATCTGTTGCCAGTTTTCCAGTCACGTTGGAAACTAACTTTATCCGTGGGGATGAGTAAGTTACATTTGCCGCAACTTGCTCAAAAGCCATTAGTACTGGTTCCATCAAAGGCGAGTGGAAAGCATGGGAGACGTTCAACTTTTTAGTTTCAATTCCTTGAGCTTGCAGATCGGATACAATTGCTCCAATCCGATCGCGCTGACCGGAAATAACGATACTCTGCGGCTCGTTAATCGCCGCGATCGCCACTTCTAGGGTGTAAGATTGAATTGCTGCTTGCACTTTGCTCTCATCCGCAAATACCGCTACCATCTCGCCATCTTCTTCCGGTAGCAATTGCATCAAACGGGCGCGTTCGGCAACTAATCTCAGACCATCTTCTAAGCTAAAAACTCCGGCAACACAAGCAGCAACATATTCTCCCACGCTATGACCCATAACCACGTCTGGAGTTATGCCCCAAGATTTCCACAGCTGGTAAAGTGCATATTCCAGGGCAAATAATGCGGGTTGGGTGTAGGCAGTTTCATCGAGCGTGGTACGTGGTGCGTGCTGCGTGCTGCGTGACTCAATTGTGAATTGTGAATTGTGAATTGTGAATTGCGAATTGGTAATTGCTCCTTCTGGATACAAAATTTCTAATAGAGAGCAATCTAAATAAGGACGTAGAATTTCATTGCAGCGATCGAGGATTTGTCGAAACAGGGGTTGAGTTTGATAAAGTTGGCGACCCATGCCAACGTATTGCGAGCCTTGACCAGTAAATAAGAAAGCGATTTTCGGGCGCTTTTTACTATTGACTTGACCGCTGACCAGTCCGGTAATCTCCTTACCACTAGTGAAAGCTTCTAGTTGCTCGCCTAACTGTACGGCAGATTCGGCAACGGCAGCTAGGCGATGGTCAAAATGCGATCGCCCCGTATTAGCAGTAAAACAAACATCTGCTAGGCATATCTCAGGGTGAGTTGCTAAGAAGTCTACATAACGTTGTGCCATTTTTCCCAAAGCGCGATCGCATTTTGCCGAAAGGGTAAGCAGATGCTGCAATCGTTCAAAATTTTCCTTCTTTTGACTTTTGCCTTTTGACTTTTGACTTTCTCGCGGAGCTTCTTCTACAACAACATGGCAGTTAGTACCACCAAAACCGAAAGCACTGATTCCAGCCAAGCGGCTCTTTGTCCCAGGAAACCAAGGTTGATGTTTGGTCGGGATGGAAAACGTTGTTCCTTCCAGAGAAATATAGGGATTTAGCTGTTTCAGATGCAGGTGTGGTGGAATCGCTTCATGTTGCAGTGAGAGGACAACCTTAATTAAGCTAGCCATCCCAGCAGCAGCTTCTAAATGACCGATATTAGTCTTGACCGAACCCAGCCAACAAGGATGCAGGGGCGATCGCCCTTGCATCAGTACTGCTTTTAAGGATTTAAATTCAATTGGATCTCCTAAAGATGTACCAGTGCCATGAGCTTCAACATAACTAATTTGTGCTGGTTCTACGCCAGCGTTTTCTAAAGCTTGGCGAATCACCGCCTGCTGAGAAGGTCCATTCGGTGCTGTGAGTCCATTACTCTGACCATCTTGGTTAACTGCCGAACCTTTAATCGCTGCCAAGATATTATCTTCATCTCTAAGGGCATCTGCGAGACGCTTGAGAACGACTACCCCACAGCCTTCCCCGCGCACGTATCCGTCAGCACTAGCATCAAATGTCTTGCAGCGACCATCACTTGCCATCATCCGTGCTTGAGAGTAATTGATCGTTGCTTCGGGAGATAGCATCAAGCTAGCTCCTCCAACCAAGCACAGATTAGATTCCCCAGTTTGCAAACTTTGGCAGGCGTAATGCAATGCCACTAGAGACGAGGAACAAGCAGTTTCTATGACCACGCTTGGTCCGCGCAAATTCAAAATGTAAGATAAGCGATTTGCAGTAATGGATAACGTATTGCCAGTCCCGTCGTAGGCACTGATTTGACTGAAATCCTCATTAGCTAATAGCCTACAATAGTCATAGTTGCCAATGCCGATAAATACTCCCGTCTGGCTTCCAGATATTTTTTCGGGTGCAAGTCCGGCGTTTTCTAAAGCTTCCCAAGCTACCTCTAAAACTAACCGCTGCTGGGGGTCCATTCGCTCCACTTCGCGGGGAGAAATCCCGAAAAAGCTGGGATCGAACCGATCCACCTGCTCCAAAAAGCCACCCCAACGGGTATTCATCTTACCTGGCGTACCTGGCTTCGGATCGTAGAATGCGTTAACGTCCCATCGCTCGATTGGCACTTGGGTAATAGCATCCACACCGTTACGTAAGAGCTGCCAGAAAGATTCAGGATCTTTAGCTTGGGGAAAACGACAACCGATGCCGATGATTGCTATGGGTTCCACTGCAAAACCTCTATGGGAGTAAGTAGCAAATAGTTGCGATCGCAGTTCGTTCCACCCTTTTTAAGGGGAGCCACTTGCGTGCGGGGGTGTCCCCCATTGAGCAAAGTGGCGTGGGTTAGGGGGGATCGAGTTCTTAAAGTGCAAATGCGTATCTCTTGTACTTTCAAACAACAGATCTAGAGAACTGCTTAAAGGCTTTGATATTACTTTGGATCGCCTTTTCAATCGAGCCTCCTTGTGCCATTAAATACATTTCGCGGTTGACAGCTCGCAGATAATCGATTGGCTCGAAAAGCCGCCGCAGATCCGTCAGCAGGCGATCGTGATACTTGAGAGTTATATGAAAACCTTCGTGTTCTTGACACATACACTTTTTGAGCCACTCAAGCGCTTCTGGAGCAGACATGTTGAAGACAGGAGATTGAAGCAGCCTGTAGTACGAAAGAATGAAAGTATCATCGTTGCGGAATATAGCAGGTAATCCACCTGAAAGACCGGAAAGAGCAACATTTTGCGCTCTGTAAATAGTTAAATTGGCTAAGAATTTCTCGTATGCTGTTGGTTGCGGAAAGTCTTTGTACAAGTCTTGAGCGATCAGCTGGGAAGTTGTTGTATGGAAAGCTTCATCCAAAAGATGATAATGGGAGACAGCTAGTGGAGTTGGAATAAACTCACCTTTTCTTTCTAAGTCCTTGTAATACAGAGAATAACGGTATTCGTAATTCTTAATCAGCATATTTGCCATAAAGCGCGTGACATAGAACAAACATGCTAAAAAAGGCGAAGTTCCACAGTTGAGGGTGAAAAACTTCAGCATTGGTTTAGGTGCTACTAGTCCTAACAAACCAGTAGTTTGAGCTGGAATCGGTTCGCCTCTTTGCTCCAATCGCTGTAAATATTGTGAATATAAGTGGGCGTGGTTCTTGAGAAAAATCCTATTGGTCATGAAGCGAAAGGCGGATTCTTGGAATGCTGTTAATGGCGAACTTTGCCAGTTAAAAGTGAATAACTGTCGTTGCCCAGAAAATTCTCTAGCTAAACCATTTTTTCTGTAGGTCTTACTTTGAATAGAAGCATTAAGCCCTGATTGACCTAGCAAAGCTTTTTTCGTTTTGTAGCCAATTGTATGAAAAGCATGAATGTGATGCCGTTCCTGATCTGTTTCAAGAGCTAGTTCTTGGCAGAGCGATTCATAACCGCCAACGGCTCCAAAAACGCCAGCCGTCACTTGATTGTATAGTACTGCATTCGCTTCGGTGGCAGCAGTTTGGTTGTACTGCGTCGCCCAGTAAAGGTGATTGAGAGCTTTTTTTTGTGAGTCTGATGCTTGTTCGTAGATGGGAGTACCGTAAAAAAGTGAAAGCTCAGGTTCGCTCCAATAACAATCTTTATTATTAATGTAATTGAAATTCTTGTCTAACTCTTCTATTTTTTCAGTATAGTCAGACTCAGTGTTGCGCCGATAGTTAATTTCTGCCAGCTTAATATGCTTTTTGATCTTTTCTTCAGAGCAAGTTGAAGATTGTTTTTCCGGTACTGTTTTTTGGATAGAATCTACCATGATTTCCTCAAGAAAGTGAGTAGTGAAGCAGCGGGCGCAGAGGGAACCTCCACAACATTAGCTGCGTAGTAGTGAGTATGGGCGCTCGGCTGTGCGCCTATACTGTTAATTAGTGGTTACTTAGTCCTGCAACTTCTACTTTGAAATCTTTAGCTAAATGTTGAGCTAAGCTCTCAATTGTAGGATAATCGTACAATAGAGTTGGGTCGAGTTTTATTTCCATCCAATCTTCTAAATCGCCAGTTAAACCTACTGCTACTGAGGAATCGAGTCCGTAGCGATCGAAAGAAATTCTAATGTCAACCTCATCTGGATCGATTTCTAGTAGATCGGCTAGATAATCAACAATCCAAGCTTGAATTTCTACTGCTGTTGGTGGCTGCTGTGGTGGAGTGTCTTCAGTATTTCTGACACTATCTAAAACTGTAGGCATTGTCTCGCGATCGCTTTGAATTTCCATGTCTTTCCTAGACGAAAAATAGATGTTTGCTAGAAGCCTTTTGTCTCTACTCTGCGTCGTTACCAACGGCGCTCTTTTGCTGTTTGACAGTGGATAGTTTCTGAAAAATAGACTCAACCTCTGCTTGCAAATTTAAAAACTCGGCTTTGCTCTGAGGGTTCTCGCTCCAATCTCCGACAACGTTTAAACTACCAGTCAAAAATCCAGACCTACAGGCGTGGCGCTGAATTTTACCACTCGAAGTCTTGGGGATGCTCCCAGTCTTAATAAGTACCGTGGCATAAACCTGTAAACCGTGTTCGGCTGCTACAGCTTGTTTAATGCTATCTACCACCTCTTTAATATTCAATTTCCGCAGGTAATTCCGCTCAACTTCCTGAACGATTGCTAGTTGTTCTGTGTTTTTGACTTCTACTGCAAAGGCTGCTCCACAATTCTTTCGCAGTGCTGGATGGCTCTTCTCTACGGTTAATTCAATATCTTGGGGATAATGGTTTTGCCCCCTAATGATAATGACATCTTTGATGCGTCCTGTAATAAATATCTCGCCATCGTGCAAAAAACCCAAGTCTCCCGTCCGTAGAAATGGTCCCTCTCCTGTATCTGCTAGATAGGCGTGAAATGTTTGGTTTGTCTCCTCGGGTCGATTCCAATAGCCTTGAGCTACGTTCGCACCTGATATCCAAATTTCTCCTACTTTGTTAGCCGGACACTGGGTTAAAGATTCAGGATCGACAATTAGAACTTTTTGGTCTATACCCTGACCGCAACTGATAACTGTTCGACTCTCGTTGCGATCGCTGTTAACTGTCACGACTCGGTTTTGTTCTAATGCTGTTACATCCACAGAGCATACAGTCGGAGCTTGCGTTTTCACGCTGCCAGAAACAATTAAGGTCGTTTCAGCCATGCCGTAGCAAGGAAGAAATGCCTCCCTGCGAAAACCACAATCAGCAAAAGTACGAGCAAATTGTTCTAGCGTTTGAGGACGGATCGGTTCAGCTCCAGTGAAAGCTACCTCCCAGCTACTTAAGTCGAGAGTTGCTCGTTGTTTAGGTGTAATCTTACGAATACACAAGTCATAAGCAAAATTCGGTCCACCGCTAGTAGTTGCCTTGAAGTGAGAAATCGCCTGCAACCAGCGAAAAGGCTTTTGGATAAACTCTACTGGAGACATCAAAATCATCGGAACACCAATATACATTGGTTGCAAGATCCCTCCAATTAGTCCCATATCGTGGTATGGTGGCAGCCAGCTGAGACCCTGACTATCAGGAGTATCCGCGAAACACTTCTGAATTGAAGCTGAATTGTGCATCAAGTTGCCGTGGTTTACCA
>ERZ1066120.906-NODE-906-length-22359-cov-14.690459_pt1 | contig 22359 bp, 20 predicted proteins | sample MGYA00382767_ERZ1066120 | MGnify/ENA primary metagenome ERZ1066120 (study PRJEB33369, sample SAMEA5778350) | biofilm metagenome | biome: Industrial cooling water; feature: Water cooling tower basin; material: Biofilm | place: United Arab Emirates | collected...
CCTCCAGGTTATGTTTATACAACGCCATAAGTGCATTATTTATTACGAATTGTTAAACTTAACACGCTTCCGTCAATAAAAGCCTCAAGTCCTTTACATACAAGGAATTTAATAGTGAAATTTCGTATTTTTCTTTAAAAAACTTAGCAGTATTTATACTCAGTCTTTAACATAAGCATTTTTTTATATTTTCTTTATATTTGCTCGATGTGAATAAAAAGAGTAAATCCAGAGTTTTTAAATCTTTATGGTTATGAAAGAAATATAAATAAGTGTAAACAGTTTACTGATAAATATTACCGATGATTACGAAAATATGGGAATCGGTTGTTGGGTGGTGAGTGGTGCGTGGGAAGAGGCGAGAGGCTTTCTTGCAAGAGGCACTCTTGTCTCCCTCAGCTCTCCTTCCCCCAACCCCTAATCACTCCACCAGCGCTCTGCGGATGCGGCTTTGAACTACGTGGTCTGATTCTTGAGTTAAGGCTTGTTGCAGGACAGCGATCGCCTCTGGCGTGCCTATTTCTGCTAAGGATAAAGCAGCAGCGTAGCGCAGCGCCCAATCTTCTGGTGACAGTAACGCCCAACTTAGCTTATCTACAGCACGGTGAATTGTCTGGGTATCGATCGCCGTACTACCAATTTTCCCCAACCCTCTAGCCGCAATGCGCCGGACATTTCCCTGACAATGATTTGCTACCGATACGCCGACAACTTCCTCTAGCACGGCGATCGCTTCAGAATCACCAATTTGAGCTAAAGCTTGAATGATGTGTGCTTGTACTCCTTGATCTGTAGCAGTGTAATAGGTAGAAATTAGGGCTTCTAGCGACAAAGAAGCCAGCTGAACGAGATGGGAGGTAGCAGCTGCTCTTACACTTGGATGGTGATGGCTTAATACCTCAATGAGAGGGGGAATAGCATCTGGGGTACGATCGGTCGCGATCGCGGCAATAGAGGCGATCGCCTCTGCTGGAGTCACGCTAGAACGTAATTGCGAGATAAGATTTTCTAATATAGCGCTGACTTGTATGGAAGTACAGTTAGGTTGACTAACATCAAATTGAGTCATTTTGATTTTTGTTGGCGTGGTTTTACCTAAAATCTTTGTCAGAGTTAGATTTGTTTGGTAGAGTTGCTGACGAATAGATCGCTTTTGACTGCTGTAAGGGCGGGTTTAGCAAATAAATGACAACCTGAACCGGAAATCTTTGCTCAAAACCCTCCCCTAAAATTCCTGATTGCGTGTACGGGCTAGGTTTAACAAATAGATTGACAACCTTAGCTATAAATCTTTGGTCAAAACCCGCCCTACAACTTCTGACTGGGAAACTTTTAACTTTTAACTTTTAACTTTTGACTTTTCAAAGTTGAATTAACAAATCATCGATCGCATCGAAAAGCAGCCCAGAATTAGGTGATGTGGGTTCTCCTGTATTATCATTCAATCCAGCTTCTAGAATCTGCTTTAAATTCAATAGCTTCAAATTGTTCGGAACCCTAGCTGCGATAATTGCCTGAACAACCTCTTGACTTTGACCGATCGCACCTAGATCGAAAATTGCTGCCCAGCGTAAATAAACATTATCGTGGTTGAGATTTTTGATAATGCGTTCTATGTAGTGCGATTCGCGAGTTAATAAATACATATATCGCGCTGCCGCACATTGCACTCGCTCTGAAGGATGCTGCAGGCAAGGTTCGATCTGCGGTCGAGCCGACCAAACTTGCAGCGTTCCTAGAGCTTCAATCAAAGCTTCATCTGGTTGTTGTTGGGCATGTAACAAACCGAGCAAAGGGTTAATTGCTCGTTTATCGCCAATAGCAGCTAAAGCTTGAATGACTGCTTCTCGCAGCTGCAAATCTTCCTGACAGTTTAATGCTTGAATCAAAGCTGGCACGGCTTGAGAATTTTTCAATTGTCCCAGCGCCCTAGCCGCTTGACGACGCAAGGGATACCCCCCTGCTTCTAACCGATAGCGATCGTCGCTAAGTGCTTCGCACAGTGCTGTATAAGCCGACTGTACTTGATGCTTTCCCAGCCACCAGGCAGCATAATAGCGAATTTGGTTATCTTCTCCTGCCAAAGCTGCGATCGCGGCTTCTGGGGTCAAAATTGGTTCGTTCATTCAGGAGTAGGCTGATTCATGATGAATATTACACAGTAGGGACGCGCGACTGTGCGCCCCTACAATTATTTCCCAAATCTACACGGGAGTAATTCTGACGATCTTGCCACCAGTCTTATGTACTTCCTGGTAAGTGGCTGACAGCCTCTCAAAAGGTACGTTATATACTTGTACGCTGCGACGTACAGGTACTCTACTTCCGACCGTACCTGCTATGGCTTCGATGACAAACATCCGGCTGTCGCCTTGAGCGGGAGAAACTCCCAACGTTCCAGCCGATCTGGAGCCGAAAGACAAGCCAGAAGGGGATGAAGGTGGTGTAATCCAGTTGGTTTGATTGCGAGTTATTTGGGTTCTCAAGCGAGCATTACGCCGCCCGTACTGCGCGTTATCGCTACTAGCCGCACCGCGATACAACGCAAACATGCGGGGAAAGCCTACAGTTTTTTGACCGAGTTGAGATTGAAACCCGCGATGAAAAGGTACTACCCAATCTCCAAAAGCTGCATCGTATTCCGGACTATCTATGTAAGAATCAATTTCCGCATCGAAGCCTTTTGAGGCATACAAATCGACATGGTAGGCAATTTCTGACTGGTCGTAGGGTGCGCGTCCTAATAGATGTTTGTAGTTTAATTCGATAAAACGCCCCTGAGAATTACTGTGGAAAAAGCATTCTCGGTAAAACTCAGATTTTGCTATAGTTCTCACGAATTGCCGAACTGTAGTTTTGCCATTGCGTAATAGCGATTCAGCGCTAGCAAATCTTTGACTGGCGTAGACTCCTTGTCGCCCGAACACTTGCTCGTAAGCAGCCCGAAAGACTCTTTGTAAATCGTCTTCAGTCCAATTTTGTCGCAGCTCGACTTTTCCATCTGCGATCGCATCATTTACTAACTGAGCTATGACTGTTCCACTCATTTTTTCCAACTCCTTGTTTGCTAATAGCTAATCGTTCATTGTTAATTGGTATGTACTAAAAGTAATGGCTAATCGCTAACAGCTGATGACCACAAGTTCTTCAACAATTAGCAATTAGCCATTAACTATTAATAAAGGACTAGCTCAAAGCATTGATCGCGTAGTTGAGATAAGTATTAGCTTCGCCAGCAGGATCGCCAGACAAACCATGATTGTCGCGGACGAATTCTAGTGCGGCAATATACCAGCTAGGAGACAAACCGAGAGCACTGTTGAATTCTTTCAATCCAGCAACCACGTACTCATCTAAGGGACCAGTACCGCCGACAACACAGCAATAGCTAATGGTGCGAAGATAATGATCGATATCGCGCACGCACTTAGATTTACCTTCGGGAGTGGAAGCGTATTGAGAACCCTGCATTTGAGTTGTGTAGGGAAACTTTTGATAAACGTGGTTGGCAGCGGCTTCTGCCCATTTTTTGCCGTTATTTGCAAAAGCTCTAGCTGCTTCTATCCCAGCTTGAGCGCGATTAAAGCGACCGAAAATTGCTTGCATTTCGGTATTGCTAACGTACGAACCACGAGCATCAGCAGCAGCGATCGCTTCAGTTAAAGGTGTCTTCATTTGTGAATTTTCTCCTAATATACTTCTTCCAACTTTTTGCAACAAGTTAGCTAATCGCGATTAGCTAATTGCTAATCGCCAATTAAGCAACTGCACCAGCAGCGCGATCGAAGTATCCAGCTACTTCAGACATCAATTGGCTGCAATCGCCGCGAGTAATGCCTTTGGGATCGTTGGCAATTGAAATTGCTGCATCTTTCATCTTTTTAATTCCTGAAGCGACTGCATCGCCTGGAGTACCTAAAGCTTGGTAGGTTTCCCGCAGTCCATTCAAACAGCGATCGTCCATGACGCTGGCATCTCCAGCCAAAACGGAGTAGGTAACGTAGCGCAAAATAAAGCCTAAATCGCGGATGCAAGCAGCTTGATTGCGATGGTGGAAGCAAGCACCACCAGGGTTAAATACTTCTGGTCTTTCGGCTACTAATGCGCGATAGGCATTCGCCACAATTGTAGAAGCGTTGCTCGTCAAACGATTAACTACGTCTAAACGCTTGTTACTATCAGACACCATCGCCTGAAGCCCGTTCAGTTCGTCACCACTCAGGTAAGAACCCTTGCGATCGGCTTGTTCGACTACGCGAGAAAAAGCGTCAAGCATTTTTTCAATTCTCCTAAATTTTATTGCTTCTATCTCTATCCGTTGTTATCGCGCAGGAAAGCACAAATAAAACCTTGTCTCAGGCACAATATTTCTCTCTGCCAACGATAGCTATTACTACAAACATCGCTGTTTAGCTATAAAGTATTTTGAGAAAATATTGCTGAAAGCAAAAGTTTTATTTGCTATAAATTCCTCGTAAGTTTTTTATACAATGCGCTCGATCGCCAATTAGTTAAATAATATTAAACTGTGTAAAAATGCACTGAAAACTAACAAATTGATTTGCTCAGAAAGCTTTTCAATTATCTGAAATGAAAAATGCGTTACACAAGTTAATTATTTCTGTCAAAACTTGATGTAATTTGGCTGAGTAACTTTATAGAGAAATCCCTTGATTTGTTTAACTCTGAGAGCATTAATACTTACTGACATCCAACACGTTAATATTACATTTTGTAAATAAAAATTAAGAAATCGTAGAAATATTTTTCAGTTTTTTCATTCTGATGAAAGATGTCAATTGTGAAAGCTGAGATTTTGTCGGGTGCGTTAAATGACGCATCCGATTACCAATAAATGCTTTCAGCCTGTCGGCTAACGAGAAGCCACTATTCTCCGCCGCAGGACTTCCAATAGCGTGTTAAATTCTGCTGGAGGTGGAGCTGTCACCTCGATCGCTTCTCCAGTTAATGGATGTTGTAGCTTGAGCCGCCAAGCGTGTAAGGCTTGCCCAGAAAGATTTACACCAATAGAACGCCCGGAACCGTAAATCGGATCGCCCACGATGGAGTGACCGATATGGGCGCTATGGACGCGAATTTGATGGGTGCGCCCCGTTTCTAATTGAAAATGAACTAAAGTATAGTTTCCTAACCGTTCTTTGACTTGCCAATGAGTGATCGCCGTCCGTCCCCCTTTTTCTACAGAAACGATCGCCATTTTCTTGCGGTCGGTGGGATGGCGACCGATGGGCAGATCTACAGTTCCATTGGGCGATCGCGGCGCACCGTAAACTATACCCAAGTACTCGCGGCGGGCGGTTTTTGCCTTGAGTTGTGCTTGTAGATGTTGTTGGGCAAAGTCAGTTTTAGCGATTGCGATCGCCCCCGTTGTATCTTTATCTAAGCGATGGACGATCCCAGGACGTTGCACTCCGCCTATGCCTGGCAGGTTGGGACAGTGGGCGAGTAAAGCATTTACTAAAGTACCTTCGCTGTGTCCTGGGGCGGGATGGACGACTAAACCTGCAGGTTTATTAATTATTAGCAGCGAATCATCTTCGTAAAGAATATCGAGGGGAATTGCTTCAGGTTTAAGTTCTAAAGGTTGGACGGCAGGAATTTCGACGTGAATGCGATCGCCTGCTTTAACTGCTGCTTTTTTCGACACGCAAACTTCACCATTAACTCGGACGCAGCCTTGTTCGATCAACTGTTGCAGGCGCGATCGCGATAATTGGGTTAGTTGCTGGGAAAGATAACGGTCTAGGCGATCGTCACTGGCTGTCACCTGTAAATTAATTTCTGTCACAATTACTCTAAATCGATTCCTCGTTCTTGAAAGCAATAAATAATTTTTTGAGTAGAAGATTCCAGTGATGTAGCTATTGCCATTGCTCCAAGTGTTGAACTTAGCCTGATTAATTTTAACTAAGTCGATCTTAATTAATCGTTAAGCCGTTGAAGGTGCAATCGAATAGTCAGAAACGTTACGGCGTATCGATTACTTTTTGTCAAGCTTACTCATCTTTGCTCTGCCACGCAGCACTATAACAGATTTGATTTTGCATCGATAGATACAAAAATAGCTATATGGCAATATTTAAAGGCACAGCAAATAACGACACATTATCCGGAACTGTAGGCGATGACCAAATCTACGGCTTAGGCGGAGATGACTATCTCTCAGCTGATTCAGGCAACGACCAGATGTACGGTGGCGACGGAAACGACAACTTAGAAGCACATGATGGCAACGACTATCTCAATGGTGGTCATGGTAACGACGATCTAGAGGGAGGCTTTGGTAACGACAGAATTTACGGTTTTGCCGGAAATGACACCATAACAGGTGATTGGGATAACGACCAATTGTACGGCGGTATCGGCAACGACTCGCTCAGTGGCGGTGATGAGAACGATCGGCTGTTTGGCGAGCAAGGGAAAGATTACCTAAATGGCGATGCAGGTGACGATATTCTCTACGGTGGTGAAGGTGACGACGAATTATTAGGCTCGGCGGGCGATGATACTTTATTTGGTGGTGCGGGAAACGATCTACTAAATGGCGAGTCTGCTATCTCTGGCTATGCAGATGGAACGAGTGATATTAACGATGACATTGACATTTTATTTGGTGGTACGGGCAAAGATACCTTCAAAATTGGCTACTTTGATGATAACGGTCTTACAAATCCTGGGACACAAGATTACTCTCTAATTAAAGACTTCAATCCTCAGCAAGACTTTATTTTGCTAGCAGGAGATAAATCTAATTACTTTCTCGACACTTCTCCTCAAGGATTACCAAAGGGAACGGCAATTTATTTAGACCAACCTGGAACAAAATCTGACGAATTGATTGCGATCGTTGAAAATAGATCGGATTTGAATCTAAATGCGAATTATTTTACAACCACAGTTGACGATCTTTACTTCGGGTCGCAGTTCAGCGATCGCTTTAATACTGGGATAGGTAATGACTCTCTGTATGGTGGTAGAGGCGACGATACTCTCTATGGTGGCGATGGCGATGATTTTTTCAGCGGCGATTATGGTAACGATACTTTAAATGGTGGCAATGGTAACGATACCATCAGCGGAGTCGAAGAGTTGGAAGGAGGTTCTGACTTCATCCGTGGATTGGGCGAAATTGATACCCTCACTGGCGGAATAGGCTCAGATAAATTTCTACTTGGTGCAGTAGAAGGTTCTCGATCTGGTTCAGAGCCATATCTCTATTATGATGATGGCAATAGTCAAAGTGCTGGAACGAACGATTATGCTGTAATTACAGATTTCGATCTTAGCCGAGATAGTATTAGGCTACTAGGTAATGCAAATAACTATATTTTGCTGAATTCTACTGGAAGTTTACCAACAGGAACTAGCATCTATTTCGATAAACCTGGTAGCGAACCAGATGAACTGATTGGAATTATAAAAGGTATGCCGCCGTCATTGCTAAATCTAAACGCTTCCTACTTCAATTACGTTAACTCGTAATCTTTACTTTTTACCTAGTTAAGACACTAGTAGGGGCGTACAGATGCGCGCTCCTACCAATTATATATTTCACTCAATTGAAAACAGCTATATGATATTCAGAGTTCTTCTACTTTGCGAGCAATATCATATCTAGCGAGAGGATTATTCGTGCTACCTGAGTTATTCATTCCAGAGGAAATGATGGCAGCGCCAGCCCACCCTCTGGCAGAAAATCTAGAACTGCCTTTACCAGCTTCGATTGCAGAAATGAGGGCAGTACAAATCCGCGATCGCATTCCTGGCATCGTCAAACGCATTATTCCGATCGATAATACTAGCTTTTGGGAATATTGGTGGTGCGTTCCCCATCGCTTGTTATTACCTGAAGATGTAGAGTTATTACAACGCGATCGCCCGCGAGTAGAGGCGATCTTTGCTCAACTTGTCTGGCTGTGGGGAGGACTGTGTCTTGGCGCTACCTGTCGTGAAGGAGATTGTCCGCTTGTCTCTGACTGGCAGCAGGTGTTAACCTTTGTCCAAAAACAGGGAATTAAAGCAGATATACTCGATATTGATTATTTTCCGTTGACCATCAATCCAGCTAATCTTGCTGCTAACTTAGAGGGCGATCGCGCTGAATCGAACTATATTGCTGTAGAACCTACTCATTGGCACGTTGAATTTTTTCAATTGCAGCCTACCAAAGGTGGTTATGAGATGATCGAACCAAAAAAAGCTTGTAGCTGCCAAGTTTGGACGGGTAAACCCTTCATTAAAAATTTAAAGACAGGAGAAGTCGCAGTTAAATATGATATGTGGGTTTCTCGTCCACTAAATATTACTATTCCACCCTGGCAAACGGCTGACAGTTAACAGTTATCAGTTATCGGCATTTGACAGTTAACAGTTATCAGTTATCGGCATTTCCGTATAAATCCAATTTCAGTTGGGATCTGTAAGGCAAAGCGATTGCGTGCGGGGTTGCGAACAATATTAACTATGACTGATATTTTGGGCAAACCTACCTCATACAAAATCTTCATACAGTAGTCTGGCAAGCTAGTTAAGGGATGTATTTAAAGCTAAAATCGCAACTCAAAAATGCTAAAATAAAGAAGAAAGCAACAGGCTGATTAGCACCAATATCAACTGAAATAAATCGTTGCTAATAGCTGATTTTCTATCGTTTTTTTTGTGACAAAATTTGAGTTGGTCGAAGATTGACAATGGTAACGCAACTGAATCATTACCCAGCCGCGATCGCCCAAGCAGCCCAAAGAGTCAACGAACTGGACTCGCAAATTATGGCAGTTCAGCAGTTAATTAGCCGCGAAGAGGGAAACGCCGATCGGCTATCGGCATTCGATGTAGACTTAAAAAACGACACTCAACGCAAAGCACGTCGCTTTGAAGTTCTGCTAACTCATCAAGAATATCAAACGGCAGTAAATACTCTCATGCGGCTGACGGCTGATAAAGCGAATGCGATCGCCCATTTAGAATATTTACGCAATCAATTTAGCGTTGCCAAATTAGAAGCAAGGCTAGAGATTGCCAAACAACTGACTGATTTTGAGTCGCGAGAATTAGTAGGTTTGTGAGTGTAGGTTTGTCAGTGTCAAAAGTACGCGATCGCCTTACTTGACTTGGGTGGGGTTAGTTGTTAGGAGTAATTTACACTTCAAGTTCTAACCCCCAATTCTTTATCCCAATCCTTCCATGACGCAAGTTACTTTAGAAGAAGTTGCTAAGTTGCAGACTGAATTGATAAATTATCCCAATGCTCTTGCTGCTTTGCAAGAAATAGAAGAGTGTGAGGGAGATTTAGAAGATGCAGCTATGGTACTAGCAATTCGAGCCGGACAACAACCAGATATAGCAAATGCAGAGTGGTTATCCAGTTTGGCGAAGAAATGTCGTGCCTTTATTTGTCGCCAAGAATTGCGAAATGCTTTAGCAAACGAATCTTTTGTGCCAGTAGTCGAACAGTTAACAGCTGCTAAAATCTGCCCTACCCTACTGGTAATGCCTGTTTTGTTGTACGTCGTCAAACAAGGCATAGATGAATTCTGTCAACCCCTCGATCCGGTAGCTTAAAAAAGTCAAAAGTTAAAAGTTAAAAGTCAAAAAGGAAAAATGTAGTTTTAGTAAGGCTTTTGGCTGCTTGTATGCGAATTAACTATGGAACGACTGACTTAATTTCTTAGCGACTTAGAGTTCGTAAAAACCTTTGCATACTGGCGAAAATACCTGGTTTTCTCGCTCCAGAAGCGTTAGCCGCATCGGATGTATTAGATTGACTTGTATCTCCGTAAAGGATGGCATCAATTTCATCGCCCATTGGTTTTGTAGGTTGTTCGGCAATTAACTGAAACTCTTCTTCTACTTCTTGCCAAATTTGCCATTCACCAGGATAAGAACGGAACACGGAAATACTTTCAATGGGGCGCAGATAGTAACAAGATTCAATATTATTGAGAAAGCGAGTGCGTAATTGTCTTCCAGCGTAACCAATCCCGACGATCGCCACATCTTCCAAGCGAGGATTGAGCATCACTATAGGATAGTCTGTAGCTAACTCGCACAACTTTTCTACCCGTTCGACTTCTACCGCAGAAGGGGAAATGAATAACAAAGCCGCATCCTCTGGTTCGATCTTTTCTTCCAGAGGCGATCGCGTGCCGATATCGACAATTTTAAATGGTACTTCTCCCCAATCGCGCCGTGCCAGCGCCGCCGCACCCGCATCGGGAAAAAACACCTTGAGTTGGGAGCCAAACTGAGTAAAGTCTGCTAAAAATTGCTCGGCAACAGACATCGGTTTGAGTTCTGGAATGACTAACTCCACTTGCAAGCGAGTATATCCATCCGCAATTGCTGCCGACGTTGCCACTGCTGCTTGGGCGATCGCCTGTTCTAGTGTCTTGGGAAACTCTGTCATAAAAGGATTAGAGGTGTGGCGGCTTACCAATTACCACTAACTGTTAACTGTTAACTGTAATTTTACAGGTATGAGGCGCTCTAAAACTTGTTTGAGTACCGTTGCCGTCCAGTCAATATCGGCTGCTGTAGTTTCTCTACCTAGGGTAAGGCGAATTCCACTCAAAGCCGCAGCTTTGTCGTACCCCATCGCTAATAATACTGGACTGGGAGAAAGCTTGCCACTATGACAAGCAGAACCAGCGCTGATTCCAATTCCGGCTAAATTCATTTGCCGCACGATAGTTTTACCGCTGACTTTCTCGCCATCTGCGCCTTTGAGATAAAAACTAGCGTGATGTGGTAAACGTGACAAACGATCGCCTGTAGGGATTAATTGAGGTACGTCAGCCAATTGAGCGAACAAGCGATCGCGCAGTGACATCAAGCGCGATGTTTCCGTTGGTATTTCTTGCGCGGCGAGTTCTGCGGCAACGCCAAAACCAGCAAGAATCGGTACTGCTTGCGTTCCCGAACGCAGCTGCGATTCTTGTCCGCCGCCGCCCAGCAACGGTACTAACTCCACTCCAGGACGAATATAAAGCGCTCCCACCCCTTGAGGACCGTAAATTTTGTGACTGGAAAGGGATAGCAAATCTACAGGTAACTGTTGCAAATCTATAGGTAAGCGTCCGGCAACTTGGACGGCATCTGTGTGAAACAATGCTCCGTGGGAACGGGTAATATTGCCCAAAGTCTCAATTGGTTGTAGCGTTCCAACTTCACTTTGACCGTAAATAATTGAAACTAAGACTGTATTTGGTTGGAGTGCTGCTTGCAGGAGATCGGGATTCACGCGCCCGCTGCTATCTACTGGTAAACGAGTCACCTGCCAACCCCACCTTTCTAGTAACCGTGCTGGCTCTGCGATCGCCGAGTGTTCGACGCTAGAAATAATCAAGTGCTGGGGACTTGTATAGCGTCGGGCAACACCTATAATTGCTAAGTTATCTGCCTCCGTACCGCCGGAAGTAAAGATAATTGACTCGGCGTTACGGGCATTGACTAAGCTAGCCACCTGCATTCTGGCTTGTTCTAACACCGTTGCAGCGCGTTCGCCCCACTCGTGCAAGCTAGAGGGATTGCCCCACTGTTGAGTTAAAACTGCTTGCATAGTCGCGATCGCCTCCGAGCGAGTCGGCGTTGTCGCGCTATAGTCGAGATAAATCTGCATGGATGTTCAGAATAGGTGGTGCGTGGTGCGTGAGAAGAGGTCACCGATAACTGTTCCCTAGTTCGACACTTCTGCCATCTCAATAACTCGCCCGTCAAGATCTTTAACCAAGAAGTTTAATGGTTTCTGGCTGAGAATTTTGTGCTTTAAATTCATCATCTCCACCCGCATCAAAACTTGTTCCAGACACTCGCGATCGAAGCATACATGGCGCTGCTGATTTTTCTTCCCTAAGCTGGCTCCAGTGATGATGTGGAGTTGGGTATTTTTCTTCAGTTGAAACCATAATCCATCGGGACCGTTAAATCCTTTTGTGCTGGTAAAACTGGGACTAGGGGAAATGTAATAAGGATCGATCGTTCCAGCTGCGCCCAAGGTTTGCTCGTAGTTGTAGTAGTAATGCAAGGGAACTTCGGCAGCGGGGAGATCGAGCATCCCTTCGTAAAGCTGACGGGCGATCTCTAAGTCAGATACCATGACGGTATATACTTTCGGGGCGCTGGTGAGAAACATCCACATAGCAACCGCGTAGGCTGCCAGTAGCATCACCATAATTCCCTGCGTAGAGAAGAGGCTATCCAGGGGTAGGGAAGGCAAAAAAGCACCTAAAGTATGCGGAAGCAGAACCGATGTCAGACTTACTGCTGTAACCATGAATAGATGATGGGGAATAGATGACTTGAGTTTTCGTGTGGTAGCACAAAATTAACTCAATGGTTCTAGTCTATCAAGAGAAGAATTATTAGTTTGGAATTTGTCATTGAGTCAGTCGTGACTGCTCTCTACTCTCTAGTTTAGAAATACATCTCCAGTAGGTTGAATTTGCATAGATTGCTTGTCTGTTCCAAGGTCGGTGGTTGCATCTAGCGTTAATTCTAGTACTCCTGGAGTAGGCGATCGCCCAGTTGCATTCAGCAATCCGCCGTCTTCGCGCTTAAATGTCACAGTTACGGGCGCAACTAAGTCTTTGAGCGTTACATCTGACTTGCCTGGAAGCGATCGCGGTGCTGTATTGCCAATCGCTTGATACGTAATCTTTGCTCCCGTACGATTTATCAGCTTAATACTAACCTTGCCTTGATTCAATAGCACTGTCGTACTAGGAGGCTGCTGCTCTTCGGGTAGGGGTGGTTGAATGGTAGTAGGAGAAACTTGTGGAGCTTGTGGAGGAGTTTGGGGAGTTTGTGAAATATGATGACTGCTGTGTGTTGCTTTTGTAGCGATAGGAGAAAGATAAGTCAGTACTGACTGCTCTACTTGGGGTATGGCAATGGCAGGTAATCCGATCGCCACACTGCCACAAATACTACCTAGTATTGCGATCGAGCGGTACAGCCTACTACTATAGTTCTTCATTTTTTCTCCAGTTATTCTCTAGTAATATATATATCTATATGAATCCAGATTTGACCGTTTTTCCAGCCTAGGCTGCATCTGAGCTTATAAATTGTATAAATAAAACAATTTTCTCTAGCAATAGTTAGTTAAAGCTTTGCTGTTCGAGAAATGTTTAGGTAGTTGAGCATCAATTTATAGTAACAAATAATACCTGCCATATGCTATTTCCCCAGGGGAGTTAGATCGTCACTTTAGCAACAAATGACTAATGACCAATAACAAAATAGGGTAGGATGCAACTCCTACCCTGACTCAAGTTAGATTGAAATGTTCCTAAGCTGCGTCCCACAACTCGCGGACTCTACCAGGAAGATATTGAGCTATCTCTTGAATCCGTTCCTGCGATAATTCTTCTTTAGTAGCAGAGAATACGGCTGAAACGACTTGTTCGCGGTCTAAATCGAAACCGGTTTTCGCCATTGGCGCTTCGTTTTTGACTCGGAATAGAAAGCGATCGTCATCAATGTTAAATAGACCAGGACCGTGATGTTTCTTAAAAGGTGGACGGACGCGACTGAGAAATCCAACCAAAGGATTGGTATCTTTCCACAAGTCGGCAATCTCCATTTTCAATGCTTTGTCTTCTGTAGGCAGAACTTCTTTATCTTCTAATTCTTCCGCCACTCGATCTGAGGCTTCTGTTGTCATTAAATCGCGCATGACGCGATAAACGACTTCTGTGACATCTCTAGCATCAAATAGATCCTCAAGTCCACTTTTGACCATGACTTTCTCTAGGAAAGGCATATCTTTTGTCGCAATAGGAACCGATGGTCCTTCTTTTAATTCTTCTGGAGGTTTTGCCTCCATTTTCTCCAGCATTCGACGACCTTTTTCTGTCAACTCTGCTTGTTTGAAGGTAATCAAATGAGGTAAAGGTCCATCAGGAGCACCAAAAGTATTGGCAACTCTAAAATCGACTTCTTTTGGATTTACAGCATCGGGAACATCTTCCTGATTACCGTATGCATTACCACTAAATTCAGCATTAATATACTGCTTTTGATTCAGATAATCTAAGTGTCCTAATAGTTCGGCTTTTGTTGGTTCGCGACCGATAAAGTCATCAGCAGTAAATTTTACTGGATGCAATTCTTGCCCAGTTTCATCAATTTTTTTCAAAATAATGTAGGCAACATCTTCTCTTAATGGAATGGTCATGAAATTACCCCTTAGCTTTTTATGCAGATTGTGACTGTAGCTAAAGAGAACCAACAAATTGCTTTTCAGTCCCTCTAGTACTTGACTCAATTCAAGCCTTGGTGTAGATAAACTGAAGGAGGATCGAATTTAGTTCGGATCTACAGCCATTGGTACTTAAGGTATTAAGAAAAAATACTTGCTTACATCTGTCACAGGAAGCATATTCGGAAATTTTAAGGTGTAAGCATGAAGAAACAGTTTGATTGTAATTGTCTATTTTCCCAAAGATATATTTTTGAAGGAAAGTCTTGCATGACTAGAAGTTGCAAAACAGACTAATTCTCGAATCCAATTCAGAGCATTCCTTGCAGCAACTTGTTATGTTGCGATCGCTACTTTCGATTGCTATGCCACAGCGAAACCTGTGTGCTGCCGTACTTTTGGAGGTCGAAATCCAAGCACTATATTCTCTCACTGGGTATCCATTGCACAATCGCCTCATCTTCATCGGGATTTTCAGATGGCAGGTTCGGTCATCAAGAACCAACCGATCCAAAATTGCTTCTCCCGCCGGAGTCATCTGGGGCTACGGTATCTTGGACGCGTAAGAGCACGATGGACAGCACCACAACCCATAGCATGTAGCTAAAGATGTTAATACGCTCCCAAACTCCCATCCACGGCGTAGGCAAGTTTGCCGCCAGCCGGGAACCGTCCAAACCTGCCAAAATGCCAAACACGAGCAGTATCAGGATTGTCGCAATGGAGTAGAGGCGAAACCGCTTTCCGAATGCAGTAGCCGCGAACCCTATGGCGAGCAGCATGAAGAGAACGCCCATACCCGTGAGAATTGCGTGCATGGTATCCGTAAGCGTTCCCTCGACCCCACGTAGGTGCATCGGGAAAAATAGCGTCACCACCAAGCCGAGAACCTCCTTTCCGACCAGTCCGACCGCCGCGAAGCGCAGAGCGCGCTTTCGACCAGCCGATCGCCAGACGCCCACTCCGAATGCGTACACAAGTAGGGAATACGTGATGAAAAGCGGAACGACGAGTGGTGTCGTCGGAGCGTTGATAGCGATTAGCTCGCTGACGGTTTGAGAGGTGGAGCTGTAGCCCTCCCACCGCATAGCTGCGAGTACGACAGTGGCAACATAGAGCAGTGAAGACAAGATACCGCAGACGAGCAAGACCTTTCGTACCATTGTTCACCTCCAAGCCGGCTTTGGCTTTGTTTGCATCAAGGCGATCGCCAGCTACGACGAGCTTCATAACTATTTATTATGCTGCCGTGTTTGGCTGACTGGTAGGGAAACTGACCCAACACTGAAACTACTACCTTGTCTGGTGCGATCGACCGGAAGCTTTCTATCTTTGATTCTTTCACCACCAAAAACAATTTTACTCCCAAGTTTCTAATTCTCGAATCCAAGTTCGCATCAATGCGATCGCTTGACTGCGGCGAGCTTCAAATGTTGCAGCAATCCAAATAAATAATAATCCAACCACAATTCCAATTGCCCACAAAAGTAATGAATAATTATCGATAAATAGCCAGAGCTGACGCAAAACCTTGGTAATAAAAGTTAGCGTGCCGACATATAAATAGGCGCGAGTACGGAATACTATTCCTGCTAAAACTAAACCTATACCAAGGAAGATAGTTAAAATTCCTTGCCACAAGCTATTATCTGATTGATATAAAGCTGTCAGACAAAATAACCCTACAGCTAAAGTGCGGAGAATGTGACGTTTTTCCTTTTCGGTAGGCGATCGCAATATCGGATCGACTTGGGCAAGATAAAGCAACGAGCCACTCAAGACGGAAACATACCACAAAGGATCGGTAAATTTCCAATTTTGAATCAGGCGAATAATTGCCCAATCAGCTAGAACAACACTCAAATAACTGAGGCGAAGTTTATTGTCTACTCTTGCCAACCAAGCATAGAAAGTAGCGACGAGAAATAAACTTGAAATTGAAACTCCACCGGCTGTAACTAAAACGATCGCCCCTGGTAAAACAGTAGCAGAACGCTGCCAAGGTTGTTTCGACCATCCCCAAGTTTGCCAAGGTAAGGAGTATAAAAGGTAGGCAAAAACACAAGCGATCGCGGCTGACCAATTTAGCAGTGCAGATAGGGGTAAAATTCGATTTAAGAGGTGGGCGATCGCAATTGTTAATTGTATGACTGCTAAGTATACCCAAAAATGGCGATTCCGTCCTTGCCAAGCTGCATAAGCTGCTAACGTTGTCGCGATCGCTAGCCAAAGATTGCTACCAAAATTGCTTAAATTGGCTCCTAATGCTAATAGAGAAAAAAGACTGCTAACTCCCCAGTGAAGATGGGTAATTACAAGTAATTCTTGAGGTGTAAGTCTCCAATAGAATAGCAACCAACGCGAACAGAAACAATATGTAATTGCGATCGCGCAGGCTAGGGCTGATAGTAAGACTATGCCATCCCCTGCTTCTCCTCCCTTGGATTGGATTAATTGATAAATTAAGAGTTCGTAAGCAGCAAAGGAAATACCAAATACAGATATAAATGTAACTGGTTTGAGCAGAGGTAAACGCCGTCCAATACCAATCCCCACTAATGCGCCTGCTACCGTGTAAAGTCCTGTGTAGGCAGTAAATGTATAGTGGGCAAAGAATAATCCTATAACGGCATATATAAGTGGAATAACGTGCCAACTAGAAAGGTAAGGAAATATAGAACGGCGTACCCACCAATCGCCGCTTAATTGCGTTGCTAGTCCTAATCCTAAATTGGCGATCGCAATATTTGTAAACGATGGTACAGTCCACCAAATAATACTAGTTACTACTAATTCTGTACCCCATGCGATACCGTAGAAACCTAAATTCGTTAGTTGTCGCCAGTTGCGATAAGTAATTGCCCCTGTTGTTATAACTGCTGCTAAAACTAGATATAAATCTTGTATGGGGTAAACTTCCAGCCTACCTAAAGTTAGGAAAGTTAAATTAATTATACTCAGCGCGATCGCCCAACCGTCTAATGCTAGAGCATAAATATCTGTAGGGAGACAAATTTCTGTAGGGGCGCACAGCTGTGCGCCCCTACGAGAACGTAACAACCACAACCCCCACAAAGCAACGCCAATCCATGTTGGCAACCAATTGAGGGGAACTCCCCAAATTTGCCACAGACAAGTTCCCGCAAAACTCAAGCCAAATCCAACGGTTATAGCTGCGGCAAGTTGCGATCGCAATTTTTGCGTATTGAATAACATTAAACTTGTGGCGACTGCCGTACTAATTAATAAAGGAGTTACCCTGGCTTCAGTTAAAATTTGGGCTAGAAGTAAGGCAATAACACTCAGCCAACTTGCTAATCTTGCTTGAGGAATGGCACGACTACCAAGAAATGTGAGACAGGCAGGGGTGGCTAGCCAAGTTAATCCCCAATATGGATTTGATGCTATGAGTAAGGGATAACTCAATCCTGCTAAGACTAAACCAATATGCCACGCACTACGCCGCCAAGTGGGATGAGCGATCGCTAAACTGCAACTCCACTCTGCTACCATTCCAATTAATAAAATAACTGCCCAAACATGGGAATTGAGCTTGGGAAAACCCCAACCTATCCACGCATATAAAGTTAATATTCCTGTTACGTGCGTGAGATAAATTAACCATGCTGCGGTTTGACGCTGATGGATAACAACTATCAGGGTAAGAGTAGAAGCTAATAAGTAGAGCGATCGCACCAAGGGATGGAATAGACTAAATAAAGCAAGAACGCTTCCTAAAATCAATGCCATACCTTCGGTGTAGTTAGCTAAATTTGGTTGAGAGGCATGACGTAGACGCGAGGCAACTATTAAGGTGACGATAATATAAGGAAAAAGCGCCAGTCCGATGAGTTCTCCTGGGAGTAAATTTCCCCCAGCGATTTGAGTAGTAAAGGCAATAATTTGTTGTCTCCCTGCAACGGGAATTAGCCGCCACAACAAACAGTAAGCCTGCAATCCGACAAAAAATAGGGCGAGTAAATCCCAAATCTGCCCAAGTCTTTGCAGACGATTTGCTAATAACCAGATACCTAAAATACTAACTGCGATCGCTTGCCAAGGTGGTTCGACACTGACGGCGACTATCCAGCCCAATACTAATAATCCAATCCCCGTGCGAGTAAATAGAGGTTGTATCTGACGGCGAGTTAACCAACAAAGTATCCAGCCACAGATTCCTAACGCCAGTCCAATTGCATCTATGGGTACGCCTGCACGTAGTACTCCCCTACCCAAAAGCAGTAAGGTGGAAATAGCAAGAACAACGCCACCAATTCCTAAATCGATTAAACTTTCCTGACGTTTTTCTACCCGATGCCATAATACTCCTGCTGTCCCTACCGTACCGCTATAGATGGCAATGAAGGGAAATCCAGGTATTACCCAACCTAATTGCAACCAACTCAGTGCAAGAGTATTCACTCTAATCGGTAATGCAGATTGCAGTAACATCCAGGCGATCGCGGATAAACTTAAAATTGCGATCGCTCCTACTACTAATCCCCATCCATCCCACCACAGTTGAAACCCATCGATTGCCCAGAAGTTAACTGGAATTAGGGACAGGGTAGTAACTTGTAAAATCCTACTTGTCAAACTTAAATTCGGTCGTTGTCGCGTCCACCAGTAAGCGAACCAAAATGCTAAGGTGTAGCCGAATAAAATGGCATATTGTCCGACTGAGGAAAAGTTCTGCCACTGGCTAGCAGCTAGTACCCCAGAGGATATGACTACCATGAACACGCCTAAAAACAACAGCCACACGACGCTAATCTCTTCCATGAGGGAAGACAAAATCCGGCTGAGTATGGGTGCGGGACGAGTTCTTGCTGGAAGTGGTTCTACTGGTGGTGTGGTAATAAAATCTTCTTGAGGAGTTATTTCGGGTACTGGTAAGGCACAAACTAGCTGAGTGCCACAAATTCGGATAACTTGAGCCTCAGAAAGCAACCCTAAGCGCAACCACAGATCTAATCCTTCTAACAAGTGGGGTTGTGTAGCTGGTATTGTTAGTTTTATCTCGATTTGCTCTGGTTGTGAGGTCATGGCTAGCTATCTCAGCGCATACCTCATCATGCCGACTGTAGGGAAGTTTAACTCTCGGTAAATGTGCTAGTTTTTAAGTTGGCGATCGCTAGATTTTTCATATTCTCAAGCCGAACTCCCGCTTTCACCTTTAACTACTGCTGCGCCAATTAAATGTGCTAGTCTTAGAGCCTCTGGTACGTGACCGCGATCGCTTAATCTTTGTAGTACAGCTGCGATAATATCCGGATCTTCTCCGCAGGCTTGAAAGAAAAATGGCGGATATGCGTGAACTTTTCCCGCACGGCGCATCAGTTCTAAACGGCGATGGGGTTGGGGTAAGCGTTGCAGTGCTGTTTCTATCTTTGTCATGTTTGGCTGTCGGCGCATGACGGTAACGCAGGGAATTTGCAGTTTGTCTGCCAGTTTGGGTAAGTCGATGATGTTAAATCCACCGAAGCCGATTCCATCTAATAGCAATATGTGAAGCTGCGGCAGAAATTTTTTGCCTAATAGTAACCGACAGATCGTATCTGTAGCGTTCCAGCCGTCTTGTCGCACTTTTCCCCACACCATCCCCTCAAATCGCGTCTCTGCACAAATGACACCGACTATTGAGACGCTGCTACTGCGTCGGCGCACGAATGGCGCATCGTCAAAACCAATAACGCGGATGGCGCGATCGCGTGTTAGTAGTGTTTCTAGTTTCACTCAAATACTCGAATTATACCCAATTATGGGATCGCATACCCAATCGACTTGGACAATCTCTTCGCCCATCTACCTCATCAGTCAAGAATTATAGAAGTGGATTTCGAGCAAAAATTTATGGCTCTGGCTATCAATATATTTGCTCAGCTCTCCCGTACAAAAGTTAAAATGTAATATTTTATACGATGCATAAAATTCATATAAAATCATTTTTTATAAAATAAATTTAAACTCTCAGATGTTTTTGTTACGCAAATTAAGCAGGCGGGAACTGTATAACTAGGTTCTCTTCTGCTTCTATCAAAAAAGAAGACGGAACGATCTCTATCAAGTCTCCTATTCTTAATTTAAGGTACTTTGGATGTAAATTATGAAACTATATATAGTAGCTACTTTGGTATTCGCTTCGGGGATATTTGGTATCAATTTGACCTTGCCTCAGCCTGCACAAGCATCGATTCCTTGCGAAAATGGAACTAGTAGCAATCATAATAATGGCTCTTTAAGTAGCTGTACGCTACGAGTTGACATGAATGCATCTTTAAATAATAATGTCTATTACTGTAAACAAGCTAGTACAATTTCTTTTGACGACGAAGGACGGTTTACAAGTTGCGTTCTTTCTACTTCGGTACAATTGAGAAATGGGAACGATCTGAAAATCTGTGAAGCCGATTATCCAGTGTATGTTTCTGTTGCAGAAGATGGAACACAATCTATTAGTTGTCATGAAAAGACGGCGAGGATGAACTATTAAAAATTACACTATTAGAAATTTCAACTGTTGGAGGGTAGGCATTGCCTACCCTATTTTTATATTTTGTTGCTTTTCAAGCATCCTTAAAGCCTTCAAATTTAATGCAATTTTTATCACTGTACTACCAGTCAAAACAGCGTCATACTCGACTTATACCCAATTCTAGGATTGTGTACCCAAATCGTTCGGAAACTCCACTGTCTCAATTGCATACTTAAAATGCGTAATTTATACCCAAAATCTATAGCTCTATTTTCAGTACCCAAATAACAATTTTCGTACCCAAACTTGAGAAAAGGCAATTTTTTCAGGCTAGAATATCTCGTATTAATACCCAAAACATAAAATAAATACCCAAGAATGAAAGCAAGTAAAGGTTCGGTTGTTGTAGAAAGTTTTAAGGATAGGCTGAGGCTGCGTTGGCGAGTTGCAGGAAAGCGGTATTGTTTATCTCTAGGATTGCCAGATACTCAAGAAAGTCGGATGTTGGCGGAGTTAAAGGCGCGTCAGATTGAGTTGGATGCGATTTCTGGTAATTTCGACACGACTCTGACTAAATACAAACCCCAAAGCCTAACTGAGAAACCGGTTAGTGACGCGCCACTTCTCACTTGTGCCGAACTATTCCAACAGTTTATGGAGTACAAGGCTCAGTCTTTACATCCCAGAAGTTTAGATCGCTACAAGACAACTCTGAAATATTTGCACCAGTTTTACTATCGGGAAGGTGAGACGCGGAAATTACTAGCAGAACAAAATGCGATCGCGATTTTACAGACTCATGCGGAACAATTCAATGCTTGGCTTCAGAGTAAGAACGCCGAACGTGCGAGGAAAGAACGATTAATTCTACTCAGTGCTGGTTGGAATTGGGGAAAGACGAAAGGTTTTGTTGAAACGAACCCCTGGAAAGATCTACAAAAACAGGTGTCAACACCCAAACAACCACTTAAGCCATTTACGCCAGAGGAAGTTAAAGCAATTTTAGCGGCTTTCAAAACTCACCCTCAATACAAACACTATGCCGATTTTGTCGAATTTTTATTTTTGACTGGGGTGCGAACCACTGAGGCGATCGCTTTACGTTGGAAACATATTAATTCCGATCTGTCAACTATTTGGATTGGAGAATCGATCGGTCTGGGTGTACCTCAGTCAAATAAAGCTCGCTCTATTCCCTTAAATGACAGAATTAAATTGTTGCTCCAGACTAGACAGCCTGAAAATTCTTTACCAGAAGATCTAATATTCCCCAGTCCTGAAGGATTACCAATTGACGATCGCAATTTCCGCAACCGTGCTTGGGTAAAAATGTTGGAGTTGGCTGGTGTGGAATATCGCAAACCTTTTAATACAAGACACACGTTTATTTGTGCGTGTTTGAGTGCGGGTGTGAATCCTGCTGTCGTGGCTCAGATTACTGGTTGCGATCTCCAATCTCTCGATCGGGATTATGCTGAGTATATTCCTTCTTTGCTTGCCCTGCCAGATTTGTTTGGTAATTGGTAATTGGTTGTTGGTGATTCCATTTCGATTTGGGTACGGGCGGGTTTTGTACCAAGATTTCCTGTTGGGGTTGTCCATTTACTCGCTAAACCCGCCCCTACGACTCTTCAACCATTGCTGCTAATAATCCCGTGACTTC
>ERZ1066120.909-NODE-909-length-22283-cov-32.970308_pt1 | contig 22283 bp, 23 predicted proteins | sample MGYA00382767_ERZ1066120 | MGnify/ENA primary metagenome ERZ1066120 (study PRJEB33369, sample SAMEA5778350) | biofilm metagenome | biome: Industrial cooling water; feature: Water cooling tower basin; material: Biofilm | place: United Arab Emirates | collected...
TATATCCAACAACAAAGAGAATCACTATTTACCCCAACTTATTGAGCCGATACTTTTTTCCTGGGTTTCAGCATCGATTAAATTCTGTTGGAATACTGCGATATCGTTTGTGGTAAACATCTTGTGTACATCTCTCTATGTGATATCTCTATCATACATTGATAGGCACGTAATAGGCACATTGTAAAAGACAGTATTACTGATGGACTTACAGAAACAAATCAGTTAAACTAATGATAGAGCCGAAATAGAGACTATGGAATATGCCAAGAAATATTTACAAAGGAAAGCGTTCTAATGTAACGTTCCCGGTCGCACTTTACGAACAGATTGAAAAATTAGCAGAGAAAGAAACAATAAGCTTTTCACAGATGATTGTTAGATTATCTATCGAAGCAATGGCAGCAAGAAATATAACCGTTGAACCAGACCCACAGGAATAGTCCCCGGAATTATCCAGGGAATTTAGTCTTTTGCGTTAGCGAAGTATTTATTCACGGAATTATCATGATAATATTTCATGGACTCCCGCGTGATATCACAGACTTATCATTGAGTATTTAGTCATTGCCTAGCGATGTTTTAATGTGAGAGTTGCCAAGGATTATTATTAATGCTTCATCTTCTGTTTCGTAGCTACAAAACCATTCTGGGAATATTAGCGCGGGTGACTTAGGTTGATGGCTTTTATAACGGGTTGGTCGTTGAATAGGTTCATGGGTCACTTAAAAGAAAATCCAAAAGAAATTTAAACAAAAAAAACCCAGAGCTACAAACTAGGGTTTTAAATCACTGTTTCTAAACCAAGTTTTAAACCACGGGACGAATGAACAGAGAGGGAATTTTTCGGGTGTTTTTAGGTGGTTTTCCGCACCTAGGAACGCTAGGAACCTTGCAGGTACGTGGGCGCGGTTTTTTGTCGCCAGTGTCCGCGCCAGTGCCCGTCCCTTGGTTTTATTGAATCAAAGCAGTATATCCAATGTTAATATTACCTTCAATAAGCTGATGCTTTATTAACAGTTGTAATGTTGTTTCTAAGTTTGCTTTCGTCAGTTTCGTTTCGGTTTTTAAATCTTTGTCCCATCTGCGGTGCTTGCGGATAGATTCAAAAGACATACGGTCATTGACTCTATCTTTGATTAAAGTTAGAACATTTTTATCAAAGTCAGTCAAAGAATAAATTCCATCGTTGAAAGTTATTTCTGTAGATTCTACGGTTTCCGGTTCCAGATAAATCTGCTCTGATATATGTGATGCGGGTGAGGACTCAGTAATAGCAAACGATGCTTTTCGTCCTTGTTGAATATCTTTGAGCTTGCCAAGAATAACTTCATGGGTAGTTCCGTGATAAAAAGCAATGTAATCAATTGCTGCTATAACAGCATTGGGTTTTTTGTCATTTCTCTCTGGTGAATCAACAGATATAAAACCGTTGGCACTAGTAGAAATAGCCGCAAAAAACAAATCATCTCCGGTCAAATGCCATAACGCGCCCCACCCTGATAAAGGACTAGTATTCAAAACCATTAAGATTTTTTTCATATCTTCAACATCGCGCTTTGACTGTAAATTATCAGCAACTAAAGCTCCGCATGTTACCACTGATGAGATAACGCTACTACCAGCCAAAAAAACCCCAAAGCCAGGTAATGCAGCAATAAACGGTGTAACTGTTATTGTAGTTAAAGCTCCGGTGAACGTAGCCAAGTATAATCGTTTTTGGTTAGCTTCAGGGAGATGATTTAAAGTTTCTGAAATTGAGGTATATATCTTTGATAGATGCGCGATTTTATCTGCGTAACTGCCAATGGATTTTTTTGGTGTAAATTTCTTTGAGAAAAAACTGCGGTCGATTAAAGCGTTCATTTTATTGTTCCTCTTGCTCAAAAGATTTCTTAACTACTTCGTCATAGGAATAAGTTTGTAGTATTTTCTTTGAACCACCTTTATCCCCAACTAAAGAAAGTTGTTGTGTTTTTATATTCCAGATGCAAGATGCACTAAAAATATCAGCAGCCGTTTCAGCGGACTCTTTTAGTAAAATTGTCTTGGTTTTGGTTTTTAAGTCGGGCAATAAATCGCCAACAGAGAAAAGAATATTGGCATTTATTCGTTGGCACGTTTTGGCTTTTGCATTTTGGACAATTATTTTTAAACCTTTGTCGCGTTCTTCTGCCTTAATATATTCGTGGTTATTTAAAGATAAACGTCCAAAGAAACCAAACCCAAAAATAAATACATTAGCAGCTAGGCTATAAGTTATAATTTTGTTAATCTTCATCGGTTCCTTTCGGTGAGGTGTATCTGTGAAAGACGTAGCCCCAGGTGTTCAATCTTAGCTGCGTCTTTTGCTTTGTCTATAGGTTCTTATAGTCAATGCCGCGCTTGTCAAGGAACTCTCTCACCGCAAATATCAACATTCCAGTTGTGGTCATTCCTTGGCTGTTTGCGATTCGTTTTAAGTCCATATCCTGTGGTTCCTTTAAGCAAATTCTCTTGTCTTTAGTATCCATTGGTTTGTCGTCTGTGTTGTTTTTCATACTTTTATAATAATGTATGTTTTTTATTGGCGCAAATACATAAAAGTAGCCTATAGGAACGACACAATAAGGTTTTCAGGGATGCTATATCGAAAATTTCGATGTGACATCCGTGAAAAGTCCACACAGAGATGGTTCTAGAAAATAGCTATTTCGTGAAAAGATTTTTAAAATATTTTGCTGTTTAAATTCAAAGTAGTTTTGCGATTTAAAATCGATAAACCCTACTCCACGGGATAGCAACGAAAAGCTACTGCTTTGTTGTCCTCTAAAGTTATTTCGTGTACTATTCTTTGAAAATACAGAGGTACTATCCCTGGATTAGCTTCAAGGTATTCAATGTAAGCATCCAAGGGTAAACTCTTGGGTTCGCTATCGATATCCTCCAAAAAACAAAAAAACGTCAAATGAACTTTGGTCTGTAGCGAAGCTTCGCTTGAAGAGTGTATCATAATATTAATCAGCGGGAAAATCAGTGTTAAATCTATGTTTCCGTTTCTTGGATTAATATTAGGATAAAGCCCAAAAACAACGGTATATCAGCTTTTAGCAGCTATCGTAGATTATTTTTATGGTGTTTTATTCAGTAAAAATGCTTTTTTGAAAATCAACGGCAATATCAGTAAAGTGAAGTGGAGTATATTCTTGCGGGTTTTCGATGGCTTTACCTTGATGAAACTCGCTAACCATTTTCTGAACTGCCAATAATAGCGGCTCCGGGATTCTTACTACTACTGTTTTGTATGTTGCTTTTTTTCCTCGTCCGCCTTTTGGGTTTGTCATAACTAAAGCTGTAACTGGTTTATTGTTTTCTCCTTTAATTATACCATCATTGAGTTATACCTGTTACAGGTTTACTGGTTTCTCCCTTTATTATACCTGTTACAGGTATTATCCGCGATAAGAGTCAAAGAATATTATTCCCATAGGAATTATTAGCGGCGATATTTGTGGCATTCCAGCGACTTTGACCATTGGCTGATACATTGCTTATCCCCGTGGAATTGGAGCCTACGATTTTGCGTTGTTTACGACTGCTGGGCTAATCTGTGGCTTTGGCTGCGATGGTAATCTATGGGGTATTGTATAAAAAACGAACCGTAGCGTATCTACGAAGATAATCTGCGGAATTACTTACAACACAAACAGTAGCGATTATCAGTGGAATTACTTTTGACACATCCCGTAGCGATAGCCTCGGTCGTAGACTGTAGCGATAATCAGCGTGGATAATCTGCGGCATATCCATAATTTATTTTGTGACTATTTTCTACTGACTTACTATCAAGAAATAATCCACAGGATTAAAAATGTGTGCATGACAAAGCTATTGTATAGATTATATGGGTCTTATGCACAGGCAGCCTAAAGCATACGCAGACCGTGATACAGCCATTATTTTTTGACAAAAAACCTCTGACAGAAAAGTGCCTTTTGGGACTGCTTCGCTCAACGGTAGAATCAGCTTTAGGCACTGCCATGAAACCTGTAACAGGTTTACTATAAAATAATCCAAAAGTACTGCGTAAAGCTGATATAGCGTTGTTTTTTGCGTCTAGGTTAATATCAATGGAAAATTCATAGATTTATTTCCGCAGGACATTTGACACAGTAACTTAATATTAAGTGTGCGTAGTATTATCCTTAACAACAGTCAGGAGTATTCCCGCGATAACAGTTAAGAGAGCAAGCCGAAGAGTTTATTGAGTTCACCCTCGGTCAATTCCTCTGAAGCAAGTAGCTGAGATGCTAATCGTTGCGGCGCAGCAACGGCTTTATTATATATAGAACTAGATAGGCGTTGCTGCGCCGCAGTTGTCTTCTGTCCTCCATCACTGGCAAGGTTTGCAGCGTTTTTTGTTTTTAAAACACTCTGAATTATGGCTGCGAGGTTTTCATAAGTTTTTCTTGCGCCTTCCGTGGTTACGACCAGAGCTATTTTATAAAAAACGGTCTTTATTATCCTTGGCAATAGTCAGGAGTATTCCCGCGATAACAGTTAAGAGTATTATCCTTGATAACAGTTAAGAGTATTATCCTTGATAACAGTTAGGAGTATCACCCGAAGTTCTCACATTTTGTAGAAACTTCAAAGTCGAAGTCGTGACATTTTGCTACAACTTCCACAGGTAGTATTTTTGTATCCTGTCGCTTAAAATTCCTAAAATCTTCTCATACTTGGATTCTCTGCTTTTTGCTGCAAATTCCTTTACTTTTACCCAGTCGCTAAGTTATGGAGATATTTATGATACGAACTGTAGCGTATTTATAAGGTTAGTATCGCGGTTGGGGGTCGAAGGTATCCGTTTCGCTGGACACCTTCTAAACAATTTTTCAAAGTTCAAAAGTCAAAGTTGGCAGCGCGGAAATATAACCGCGCCGACGCGACAGTAAAAACCGCGCCGATTTTCAACAGACCGCGCCGAAGTTTAAAAACGCCGCGCCACCTTATGCACTCTCCGTTGCGTCGATTTGCGGAAAAACGCGCCGATAGTTAGCGCGGTCAAAAAACACGGGTTTTCTCTCTCTGTCTCGCGCTTGGCGCAATGTCAAAACCGCGCCGTTGTCTTTGTGATTCAAAATCAAAAAACCTACCCTAATTTTGTCCTAGGATAGGCTTCTTTGAAATGGACATAGATTGACTCGATAAATTACTCCTTGGCTTATTCCTGGGCTAGATTCGCGTCATATAAATCACGATAAAAGGCTTTGAGGTTTTTCATGGGTAAGCTGCGAGCGATTGCTGATACTTCCCACGGTTTAACCCTTTGGATTGTCTCTTGCTTGCGAGTCATGGTTGAAACTTTTGGATTCTTCTGCATATAGTTCAAAATAACTAGTGCGTCGTCTACTTCTTCCTGCTGATTATTTTGCATAAAGTTTTTTGACTTCTTCCATATGTTTCTTCCAGATTTCATTCTTAGTTTGACAAGCTGCGTATAACTCTGCGGGTGTTGGCGGCACATATTCCTGTGGAACCGATACCACTGGATTGGTAACGCTGGGTTTGTCCGCTGCTGGACTTCGCTGATACATCGATATTGTTTCTTGGTTCATTTTGCGAATACGTTCAGCGGATTCGTCTATCGCTTGTAGTGCTGCTTTAGCTTCTGGACTTAACATCATTTACCTTTTTCTGATAGCTTTCCTGGATTATTTTTTCGTTGTGTTCAATCAATAGTTGCTTTTGCGCTGGTGTTTGCCATTGCTTATTCTTAGTTTGCGTCATGAATATTTTTTCTCATTTGTGCGGAGTAGTTGCTTTGGTTTAATCCTAGGTGTTATTTCTTAATATGATTATAGCATATTTCTGGGGTGTTTACTAACATTATCTCTGGAATTTTAACGCTGATATTTTAAATCGCAGTGTTGACTAGCGAGTAGTCAACTAAGATATTCCCAAAAGATAATTTAGGGTAAACATTTGGGTTAAATCCAGAATGCTTACACAGTGGACTTTCCACGGATAGTACATCGAAAATTTCGATGTAGCTTCGCAAAAATACTAGTCTATGTACTAGCTTTGGCTGCTCCAACAAAACCACCAGTGAATTCGCTATAGCCCTTTCTGCGGTTGCCTTTGCAATCCCACCTTTGCAAGGTCTGATGGGGGGTAAATTTAGCCAGTATCAAAGTTGCATCCGTAGTAAAACTTATGGCTCTATCCCTTGGTACAGAACCGTAGTGGAAATCTGCACTTCTCATCATAGCCATTTTCATGGGGTCTGCTCTAAAAAGCGCTCACCGGGTAAAACCATTGATATACCTGAGATACAGCCATAACTTGCACCTCGGTCAACCTGGGGGGTAAAACTTGGTTGTATTCAGTCTGGCAAAGCCAGTATCCGTGAAAACACGCGACCGTAGTTATATTTATGACTTGTATCTACGGGTAAGCAACTTTGCCAAGTAGCTCTTAGCCTCGGTCGCAAGACTGTGTGTCAAAGAATTAATACTTTGCCAAGTTCACAACTCCGATTTTAAATCGGCTATGTAGCACTCACTGATTGTAATGTCATTGATTATACCTGTGGAATACTTACAATACCTTTCGTTTGGGGGGGTGTTTAAGCAATATCCAAGAAACAGTCGTTGCTTAAATCCTTGGATGTTTGCTGGGGTTGAGTTTTGTGGATGTGAATCATGACTTCTTTTCTGATATGTTTCACCAAAGTCAAAGTGCGCCGACATACTTGGCGGTGTTAATCCCAAGACCGACATTCCAGGTGTAAGTAAACGTTAGAAATGCTTTGTAGATAAGACTTCTAAGACCGACATCTGAGTTGCAAGTAATGCGAAGCTTTCACAGACATACTTGGCTGTGTCATAGATTATTTTTTCTTAGCTTTTCGTTTGCGGATAAATTCCATAACATCAGCAAGGTCATCCGGCGTAGTTGATTGCGGAATTGTTTTTACCTTCGGAAAGCTACGCTAACGAAATCTTCAAAAGCCTGATTGATGATAATCATCTTAGACCCACCACCAGTGTATATGTCAGGGTGATATATCTTGGCTAGATTTTTGTAAGCTTTCTTGACATCCTGTGGTGTCGCTGTTGGCGAAACTCCGAGTATCTCCCACCACTCACCTGTGAACGTTTCTAGAATGTCCTCAATGACGCTCCAGGAGACGCTGTAGCAGACTTTATAGATACTTTCGAGTCTATCCTTACCGAATAGTTTTATGGTCTGCTCATGCCACTGTCTAAAAGCGTTGCGTACTATTGCTTTCCTTTCTTTGTCCCAATCTGCAAACTTTGGTCTTGAAAGGAACGAGAAAAAATCTCGCATATCACCATTGGTTTTAGCAAAGGGATTAATTCCATGAGGTAAATTATTCAAAACAATCATGACATCTGTCTGCGGTTGTTCCAAAGAAAGTAACAAAGTTAATTCCTCGCAAATCTCTAAACTTTCTTTGTTGCCTAACCACTGCCAATAGTCCACATTGGGTTTACCTAGCTGTTCGCCGTAAACCTTAGTCCAATATTGTTTTCTGTCGATGGGTTTGTTAAAACCAACCTCTAGCGCGGCTAAGATATCCCATCGGTGGTTTGTGAACCCGTACTCTAGTAATTGCCTTGTCAAATCTTCTATAGCACCAACGTCACCGTTGTTAAATTCCTTATTGGCTAATTCAAAAAGTTCGTTCACTGTCGCTGGCTTGGGAATAATTCCATCAATATAAATCAAGTTGAATTTGATAAGCGTTTTCACAATTGAATCAGGATTATTGTCGCAACTCATCATGTAATCGCTGGCGTAACATTCGCTGGTATTGTCGCATTGCCAAAGTACCTTGTTCACCTCATCAGACAATTCTAAAAATGTTCGTAGCGGTTGTTCCTCTGTTTCTATCCACTGGACATCATCATAATATTCTCTATATTCTGTTTCACAGTGGTTTCTCGCGCTATATTCTTGCTCCCCTATAGGTTGACAGGCTTTGAGCCATTCACCGATTAAACTCGCAGGTAAACGCTTTATAACTTGGCTTTTTGGTAATTTCTTTGATATTGTCCCTGCGGTGCTATTTCGTTTTTTACCTGGACAACTAGCAAAGTAACTTTCCCGCAGACTATCTACATAAGGTCGTTTTTTTGCTATCGCATCAAGGATAAACTTCACACGATTAAATTTATAGTAAATTACACCGTCCACATTCATCGCTTCTACCCGGTTGCAGATAGTGAATGCATCAATGGGTTTGGCTATAAACCCAGCCCGTTGTAATGCCTTCTGGAGCCTTGCCTCGGTTAAACCCGGAAATGCATCTATTAGATTTTTTTTGGATACAAATTCATTGGGATTCATGAAACTATTTTTCTGATACTTCACCCCTATACCATCAATGTTTTTATCGCCGTACCGTATCGTAATCGCTTCTATCAGCTTGTTCATTGATTTTAATCCGTTACATTCAGGTGTAAGTATCCGTGGAAAATCTTTATAGGACGCACTTTCTAAACTGTCGCTTTTGAGGTGTAAGTGCTTTGATATTTATATTATAGCTTGTCCATCGAGATAATGCAATGGTGATTTAAAGATTATTTTCAGGGTGCGTCGTTTGAGGTGTAAGTATGTCATGGTTCTTTCGTAGAAAGTATGTCAATCCCTGGAATTGGTTTGTGGATAAGACTTTCAAGGTGCGACGTTTTAGGTGTAAGTCTTAGTTTTATCCGCAGGTGTAAGTGCGCGACTTTCTATATGAAACAACCCGGAGGTGACTCCAGGGTTTTAGTAAATGCATTGCTTTGTGACATGGTTCAAAGACATACTTGGCTTTGTGACATGGTTCAAAGACATACTTGGCTTTGTTTATCAGACTGCCATTATAAAATCAATAATTTCTACTGTAAAAAAATAATCATCGGCTGCGGTATCATAAAAATCAATAGTAATAGTTACTGTCGTGGGACTATTTGCAAAAGATTTGTTTGCTTGGAATATTGTTGCTGCATCATTCAATAAACAATCCTTGTCACCATTCAACGCTTTGCAAGTGTAAAACAAATCCGCTGTTTTTACCAACAAAAAATCAATGCCGTGAATCACCTCAGTTACATTCTCTAACTCCCGATAAACCGCATTCCCTGGACTTAGTTTACTACTGTCACCTAGAAACCATACATTTATCATTTCTCTGCCCTTCCTCTGATTATTCTTAATGATTAAAATTCTTTGCTTCCTTCTACTATTATATCATAGATTTATATCAATGGACGCTATTATTAGAAAATCCCAGGATTATTTTCTGGGATTTTTAAGCCGGAGATTTTTATTAATATTTGAAACTACTTTGCCAAGTCTAGCGAAGCTAGCTACGAATAATTATAGTAATCATAATCTTCGCGGTAGCCGTCAAGGATAGAAAAACAATAGCGTGCGTCATGTTTCTGTCCCTCAGTCAAAACATTGCTAAAAGCATCTTGGACAAAAATAATGTGCCATCTAAAGTTGTAAGGCATAATTTATATCTCTGGGTTGTATATAACGTTAATACCTTAACCGCTGGTTTTAAATATTGATAGCTTTATGGGTATATGGCTGCATAGTTGTATCTCTAATGGCTTGACCAAGGTGATTACTGCGGTCAATCTTTAGCTAACTCCTCCTGCGGTGGTTACTAATGCTTTGCCAATGCCCGTTATTTTGACCTTTGACATGGATTGACTACGCCAGGGGTGGGATTATTGGTAAGAGTTGCTGCGGGGGTTCCTGCGTTTTTTTGCTGTGGTTACTAATATTAATAACTTTATGGGCATTTAGTGTTCTTTTCTTAAGATTTGCTTTAGAATTGAAAATTAGTATTTCGCAGAAAGTTTGGGGTCAAATTCACAAATAATTACTGGTTTTACCTAAAAAGTCTAAAAATCTTGATTCGTAAGTTTTTCTCGTGAAAGTGCCTGGTACATATTACTGTGAGCGGGTTTCAGCGATTTTAATACAATGATTAATATGAAAAATCAAAACCCTGAAACCCTTACACAGTAACATGTACCAGGCTGTGCCAGGGTTGAGTGTTTTTTAGTAAAAACTGAAACCCTTACACAGCAACATGTACCAGGCTGTGCCAGGGTGTGCCAGGGTATTTCGCCAGAGCTTAGGATAAAAAACAAAAATCATTATTTTTATTTTTCACTTCCCCTTATTACAACCACAATTATAAAGAAATAATTAATAACGTAATTACTTTATAAATTTATTCATAAGAAAATTAGTGTTTATTTTAAAAAACTTAGCTAAGTCAAGATATAGCCTGGTACGGGTGGCACAGCCTGGTACATGTTGCTGTGTAAGGGTTTCAGTTTTTTGTGTTTTTGGTTTAACCCTGGCACAGCCTGGTACATGTTGCTGTGTAAGGGTTTCAGGGTTTTGATTATTGCCAGAAAACCTAAAAAAAACACAGGTTTAAATCGCTGTAACCCGCTCCCAGCTTGATGTACCAGGCACTTTCAAGCAAAAAAAGACCTACGAACTATTTCGTAGGAATTTTTTAGATAACAGGTGCCTGGTTAAAACTCGATAACGGTCTGCACTGGAGGGACATCAATATCTAAATCCTCTAAGCCGTCTCCGGTAACGCCACTGGCTTTGCGTTGCCAATAAGTAGAGAACGCTTTAATACCTCCATCAGAGAGTTGCTTCTTAGCACAGACCCAAGTTGTATCGTATGAATCAGATTGAGCAAACAGGCTAGGGTTAACTAACTTTATGTGGTTGTAATGTGCAGGTACTTTGACGATATTACCGTTTTGTCTGATGCTTTTTCTATCTACAAAGTTATTAGGAATTACTATCTTGAGATGCGATAAGAAACCTGTGCTACCTTTCGCAAGTAAACCTTGGGCTTTGCAGAAAGACACATAGTAATCATATAAATCAGCGGTATCAAGCTTAGAATTAGCGTCGTTGAAAGGTTTTAGGCAAGATTCGACGAAAGCACTAACAGAATCACCCATAATTTTCTGTTGTGTTTGAGCGTCGGAAATTTCCTCAAACAACTTACTAGCATTTTTTATAAGGTTATCTCGTTGTCCTCTGGGCATTGATAACGCCCATGAAATAACTTCTGCTGTACATTGTTTTAACTTTTGACCTAATTCTGTATCTACTTCGTTGGTGCGATTCAATGTTGGAATTTGAATAGCGCGTCTTGCCCATCCATCGCCGCTGTTTTCTATAGTTAAATAATCTACGGATGCGATAGCAAATCTAGAGTTCCATCTGCGTTCATAACCAGTAGAGCTAAATAACGCTCGACCTGATAAACCGCCATTGTCAACCAATTCGTAAAAAGCTCGCAGGTCTTTTTGAAAGCCTCCCATATCTGGGAAGCTACAAAATTTAATTCCTGTTAACATTTGGTGTCTTTTTTCTGGGGTGCTAACATCCTCAAATTTTTGCAATGAGCGCACGTTGTCTATTCCAAACATTTCACCCCAGAAGCGAATCAGTGTTCCTTTTCCTGAGCCGCTTTGTCCGATGATATGAGCAAAGTAGCCATAAGGTGCCGTAGGATCGAGATACATTGCTGTTAAAGCCTGTATTAGTGGTAAGAATTTCTCACCAAATGAATCACAAATAAATTTTTTAAAAACTTCAGGGCAAGCGGCATTTTTGATATAATCTACATCAATTGATGAAGTTATAAAATCTTCACGATTATGTTTTGATAGTTCTCCGGTTCTAACGTCAACGGTTCCATTGCGGAAGCAAAGCAGATGCTCGTTGTAAATAACTTCGGTTTGAGTTAAGTTGCTTCTACAGAATTTAAATGTACTGGTTTTTGTTGCGTCTGTAGAATAACCATAATTTTTTGCAACGCCGTCTTGTGTGTTTTTTAAGCAATAAAATTTACGTAGATAATCTGTGATAAATTTTTGTACTACATCATCACCAATAAACTTCCAGTACCCGTTTCCTAGATATTGGTGATAGGCATCCTTAATTACCTTCCAGTTACCAACACCATCATCAAACAGAGAAACTAGCATTGTATCTTCGGCTGTTGTTTGTACCTCGAAAATATCTTTGTTTTTCTGTTTAAAAGCTTTGAAATCTTCAGAAATTTCTACTTGAGTGTCAACAGGGCAATGTTTTTTGTACATATCCTTGTTAAGTTTGTAAATTTTCTTCCAGCAAGAAATATCACCGCTCTCGTGTTGTGCCGAAGGAATAGCATTAGTATCTATCGTCGCCAAAACCCGTTGGATTTTATCGCTGTCTAAACCTAATGATAATCCTGCGGATTCAGCTAATTGTTCGTAGTTATCAGCTAAATTAATGTCGTTGTTGTCGCACCAGTTAGCCCAGCCTAAAGCCTCGTTACAGAACGTTGTTAGAGCCTCTGAACGGTCTGTGACATCACTATAATTACCATTGAGTATTCCAGTAGCTTTTTCGTTAATAAGGCTTTCTAGAGATAATCCTGCGGGTGTTTTTGCAGCTTTCTTACCAACTGTCTTAAAACTATTCTTACTAACTTGTGGAGTAATAGTTTTTGGTTCTTTCTTTGGTTTTTGTTCTTTGGATTTTTTGTAAGGATAAATTCCTATTTCTTCCAGCGATTCAAATTCAATAAATGACGCTCGGTTCAGATTTACGTAAGAGTTCCCAGATTCGCCTACGGTTGGTGATAATACAGTGAATCGTCCATAACCAAGAGCTTCACCGATTTGTTTACCACCAACTTCAAGAGCAAAGTTTGTAAAACCAGGTTGTGTTTTTACTGCAACACCAATTCTATAACCGTCACCTTGTGTTTTTTCAAGGTAAGTATTTTTCAAAGCTGGTGTATTGTTTAAAATTTCATTGAAGGCAGCGGTACATAATTCCTTATCAAAATCAAAGTTTTTGAGGTCAGGGTCTAGCCAAATCTTTGTTTTACTTCCGAGCGTTCCCACGCCATTAAGCGGATTCTTAAACCACTTTTCACGGTCGGCGGCTGATGGTAATTTATCTTGATATTTTGAGTGACAAACATGATGGGGGATGCCATTGGTATCTAAATACGATGGATTCTTACCAGTAAAAGCTGGTTTTGGAGTAACTCCGTCTTTTTCGTATTGAATAACACCGTTTTTCTTCAATGGATATTTCCAATGGTCTTGTCTTGGTGCTACCGGAAGAACTGGAAAATCATTGTCATCGCACCATTGGATTGTCTCTTTTAGTTTTGCGAGGTAATGAATCGTTGAATAGTTGTTCAACAATTCATTTTGCGGTAAACTATTAACAGATACCGAATTATCGGTACAGACCGTTATATTAGAACTATTATTGACTTCCGACGTATCTTGTACGATAATATTCGTAATTTCTTTCATTTTGGGAATCTTCCTTTTGTAGTGATTAGTGGAGGTTCCCCGCTTTATTCTTTAAAAGCTTAGGTTGGTCTGTTGGGCGTTTCGCCGTCAAGTTTTCAGTGTCAAGTTTCAGTGTTCAGACAAAAATGTCTGTTTGGCATAAAAGCCGTAAAAGTTTCAGTGTTTAGACCTCGGTCAAACTTTAAAGTTTTATCGGGGTTTGTATTGTATTGTTTCCGCGAATTATCCGTGAATCAACCCTGCAAATAATCTGTATTAAATTAGCTACAAGATTGATTCAATAATGATTCAAGATGATATGGCGAGATTCCACTGTTGGAATTGTTCAGCAAGCGACTCAGAAGACGACCAAGACAAAACCTCGGTAAAGCTGCCACTGTACTGTTCGCCGAACCAATACGAAATATCAGGAGATTGACCAATGGTCGTTTTAAAATGAACCGAGACATAAAGTTCTGGCTCTTCTGTAAAATTAACTAACAATTGGTATTCTGCACTATCAAGCATCGATATAGATTCAATAGTAAACCCGCAGTTAGAAAGCTTTGTAGCAGCGTCAAATAATCCGATGGGTGGATTTATGATTTTCATTGGAATTTGTCCTAAGTATTGTTTTACAAAACCCTCTGCGACATCATCCAGAAATACTGGCAGCGCTACGCAGTTCGAGGGAGTTTACCTCGGCAAATCTTTAGGGCATTTACGAAACCACATTATTTATTTTTTAGGAGGAATTACGGATTAATCCTATGAAGCCTCAACGATTACTTCTGGATATCTACGACCGTGTTTTTGATAATATTCTGCGATTGCTTCAGAGACTAGTTGTGATGCATTGGTTTCAAGACGATGAGCTAGTTTTTTGACATCTACACCGCTTGTATTGTGAAAACAAATTCTGGTTTGCATATTGGTTGTGCCTTTATTACTTTCATATATCTAATATATCGCATATATTCCAAGGATGCAAGCACAGAAATTCCATAAATTGACCACAGATATCAGACAGTGATAGCCTTTCCGAAAGTTGCAATGTTATTTTCAGCGAAGTGACATCGAAATTTTCGATAATACATCCCTGGAAAATGCTCACAGAGCCGGTTCCAGCGCAGATGTCTAAAACCAGTAATTATTGAAAATATCCAAGACACCAATTCAAAAGCAAATATTACGAAAATATTAAGATTAGACCAATAAAAAAAACTTTGTAAAAGCCAAGAAAAAGCCCGTGATTGTTACCAGGGAACAAACTACGGGAATTAATGGTTATTCTCTAACAGAAGCAAAGAAAAAGCTATGGGATAATGATGGAGACGCTACAGGAAATTATTATGGAACATCCGAGAATAGCTGGCTTGATATTACTGCGGGATTTGGCGATGGAGTTTTACAAAAACAACCAAGAAATGTTTGATACTATTTGCGTAGAATCGACCGCAACAGATTCTATCAACGATTTTAAAACGGTAGCTAAAGTCTCTTCGGTCAAAGATTCCCAAAAAGCAGCCTGAGAATAAACTTGGATTCTCCGTAAACTATCTTCGTCAACAACTTTAAAAGTATTATCGACATTTTCAGCGATAGCTATCTGAGTTTTTAAATCTTGAATTGCCAGAGAGATAGCAGGGTTGGAGCCAAGAGCTTGTAGCCCTGCTAACTGCTGCCGTAGTTCTGTCAAAGCGGCTGGTTCCTTGGAATCGGTGACAATGCTGGTCTCCTCGGCTATTTTCGCGGCGTGTTCAATGCATTGTTGAATAACTTGGTCAACCACCGATGTTAATTTAATGTTCGTTTTATTGGAACATTCGTATTTATTTCGATAATGCTTATTGCAGCGAACATAGTGCGTTTGTTGTCCAGTTTTTGTTTTGTGGTGGTAAATAGTCCTGTGCATTGAGCCACCACATTCCGCGCATTTCAATAAACCTTTTAACGGATATTCTTTATCCCTTGGGTGACGTTTTCTGTAATTATTTTTGAGAAGTCTATTGATTTCGTCAATGTCCTTTTGCGTTGCAACTGCTTCGTGCGTATTTTCATGGATAACTGGTGGTCGTGGTTTCTTTGGATTGCGCCGATGTTCCATCTCTGTAAAATAGCGGGTATGCCCTAGAATGCCAGGGTTATTTATCCAATGCCGGATACCCGAAGATGTGAATTTGATATTAAATTTCTCGAATAAAATCTCTGATACGTGAACGAAACTACAACCCTCTAGTAAAAGCTTTAGTATTTCTTGGCAAGCATCGAATTTATCTTTGTCAATTGTTAGTTTATAATCTTCGGTCAATTTGTAGCCGAACGGAGGCTTTGTTATACAGAGTTTTTCACGGAAATAATTCATGCCGTGTCTTGTGCGTTCACTTAGCATTTGGCTCTCGTATTGACTCAAAATTGCCATCTGTGAAAATTGTAATTCACCGAATGCTGATTCGGGTTTATCTATTGGCGCATCCAATACGGTAAGACGAACATTGTTATCTATTAATGTTTCTCTTGCGTCTATCATTGCCTTCAAGCTTCGCCCTAACCTGTCGGTTCTCGTGACTATAACCTCGGTTATTTTTCTGAGTTTAACTAGCCGCATCATCTCGTTGAATTGTTTCCGGGTTCTGCTACTCCCCGACTCGATATCAACGAATAATTTCTGTGCGCCAGCTTTTTTGACTCTCTCCATCTGTTGATTCAATGCGTCGTATTCTTCAGATTGAGTTGTGGTTGAGACTCGGCAATACCCTGCTATCATACTGTTATCCATTGGTGACATATAATGATAGTACCGTGAGTAGCTTCGCCGCGCAACGGTCTGGAGATGGGACCATAAACGAACTTATCCAAGGACCTGCTGCTAAGTTAGTTTTAATCCACTGCTACCGCTCGATGAACTACATCTGCCGTAGTTTGGAAGAATCTTATGGCTTGCCTTGGATGAAAATTACTTTTTAAAATGCTTATATAGTAAGGGTTTAGATAATTAATTATAATTGAATGATTATTTTAGTCTTAATTTAAAAATATAAAAAAACAGTAGGTAGGGCATAGCCCCACTTACTTTTAGTTATAACTTGAATAGAATTGTCTGAATGTTTCGACTTCTAATTTTAGCCTTTCTATTTGTGCTTTTAGTAACTTGTTTTCTTCTTGTAGTAGCACTAATTCGCTCTTTTTATTCAAAGCCTCATTAATTGCTTTCTTGCGATGGTCTTCGGAAAACCATTTTTGATAAGTTTCTGTATGAATTTCTACAGTATGACCTAAATTATCTGCTGCTGCTTTAATGGGTATTCCTAATAAATGCGCTCTAATAGCCCAAGCATGGCGTAAATCGTAGGGGTCAAAATCAATTCCGACGCGACGAAACCAAGATGAGCAACAAACCCGTACTGCATTAATTTGCGAAAAAGTTTTTTTATCTAATAAAACTTCTTTGAGCATTTCTAAATATTCGGGATTTTTTAAATCGAACTTTTCTATCCACTCTGGGTATAAAGGAAACACTCTTCTGGCGCCTGTTTTATTTTCTTTATCAACTTTCCAGGTATTATCTGATGCATTTAACCAATGCTCAATATCGGGATTAACAAATAACTCTCTTGGTCTCAAGCCATAGGTGGCAAGCATTCCATAAACCCATCGCCATAATTTCCATGTATGTATATATTGCTTTTTGATTGTAGCTTTTCTAGAAGACGTATATTGTTCAAATTTTGTAAAACTAATTTCAACCTCAGCATCGCTAGGTATTATTCTTTCATTTTGATGCTGATATTTACCTAATTTTATATCTAATTCTAAAGAAATATCAAAAGACGCTAATAACACCCGAATTGCTTTCAATGCGCGATGTTGAGCAGGCTGACTTTTTAGGCTATATATTTTTTCTCTAATTGACTGTGCATTAATTAATAGCTCTTCTCCTAATAGCCGTTTTAAATCTTGTATGTAGTAACTAAAAGTATGCTCCGATTTCATTGTTCTTTTATGTGTTAAAAAATACCTCTCTTCAAAGTCCTCTAAAAAGTCTTTAACCACTTGTCTTACTTTTGTCTTATTTTTAGTTCCTAAATACTTTTCATTCCAGACAAAGATTTTTCTAGCAATTAGCCGACCTAATTCACAAGCTTCTTCTTCAGCAGTTCTAAGACCATCTAAGTTTGCGGGAATTCCAAATGAAATTTTATATTGTTTTGTACCATTTCCAGATTTATCAATGTCTTCTGGCTTTATTGGTAATGTTGCTTGCAATTGAATACTTCCTTTTTGAACTACTAAATTAACCTTTGTTTTTGCCGCTTTTAGTCTAGCTTTTACTGCTAACAATTCATGTTGAAACTTACTTTCTAAATATTCCTGTGTTGCTTTCTTGTACTTCATATTACCTAAGTAGCTTCCATCCGTTGTAGCTGGCGCCTCAAAATCTGCGAAAATATCATGAAGAGCGTCGGTAGAAGTGGAACCCTGGATATGTTGATTGCTCATTATTTCTTAAATTTGGATTAATATTCTGTCGTTAATAAACAATGCTTTACTTAAACATTGTTTACTGTGATTACAAAATATTAAAGCATAACTATATGCCTTGGATGGAATTTAACTTCTTTGGTCCTACCAAAATTGCTGCATCGCTTCGTGAAATTGCTGCTAAGTTCGATGACAAAATTCAAGCTAATGCTGAAAAAGTTATCGCTAAGTATCAACCTGTCATGGACGCGGTTCTTAAGAAGTACCGTCCTCGTCTCGAAGGCAACACCGTAATGCTTTATGTTGGTGGTCTACGTCCTCGTCACGTTGTTCCTGCATTTGAAGATGTCGGTATCAAGGTAGTTGGTACTGGTTACGAATTTGCACACAACGATGATTACAAACGTACTACTCACTACATCGACAATGCGACGATCATCTATGATGACGTAACTGCATACGAATTTGAGGAGTTTGTCAAGGCTAAGAAACCTGATTTGATTGCTTCTGGTATTAAAGAGAAGTATGTTTTCCAAAAAATGGGCTTACCTTTCAGACAAATGCACTCTTGGGATTACTCCGAGCTTGATTATAGGTCATAAAAGCCAACAGGCGCCAAGCTTTTTTAACGTTAAAGCAATTGAAAAAGATATTTTTTAGCCTAAATCCAATTATACTCAGGCGCCAATAATTATCAACTGCGACAAGCTCACGCTCCACAAAGCTTACTATATATAGCTTCTAGAGTTTCTTTATTAGAGGCGCCACTAGTAAAATAGTCAATTTAAATACATTTTTGAACTATATTTTTTAGATTAAATAGTACAAATTCAACTAGCAAGCTACTTTAATTGATATACGCTCTTTATGGAAGGCGCCGCAACCACTGTATTTCGTCCGCTCTTTTTCGCGTGATATAATGCATCATCAGCCCGTTTAAAACAATTGTATAAAGTTTCAGCAGTTTCAAACTGGGCAATTCCAAAACTGACTGTGATGTTTGCAACTTCTGGAAAACTGTGTTTCGCAATAACTAAACGTAGTCTCTCTGCTAATTCGTAAGCTTCTGCCATAGAAGTTGAGGGAGTAAGAATTACAAATTCTTCACCTCCCCAACGAGTCAAAACATCCGATGTACGAATATTCTCCTTTAACAAATGAGCTAAAGAAGCTAGTACACAATCACCAATTGGATGCCCATAGTTGTCATTGATGCTCTTGAAATGGTCGATGTCTAATATTAAAAGTGATAATAATTGATTGTGGCGTGAAAGCCGATTTATTTCAGCAGACACTATCTCCTCAAAATAAAGACGGTTCCAGGCGCCTGTCAATGTATCAGTTGATGCAAGGAGTTCTAGTTCTGTTAATGCTTTTTGTAACTCCTGGTTTGCAAGTTCTGCTACCATACGCGCTTTTTGACATTGTGTAAATACTTGATTTATAATTCTTAGACTTATTAATAAAACGATAGTCATACCAAGTATGACTCCTAAAATTATTGATAACTGTTTTTTAATAACATCTTTAACTAAAGTCTTTCTGTGTGCAATGTTAACAATCATCCAAGGTGCATTATTTAATTTTTGATATGTTATTAAATATCCATTGACAGTAATTTGACCCTTATTTCCAGTTTTTAATAATTTGAGTAACTTTGCTCGAACGCTAAAATCTGGAATGAAATACTCAGCAGACTTGGAATCGCTAGGTTGCAAGTTGGGATGACTCAATACTTTTCCTTCGCTTGTCAAAATTATTGCACTTTTACCGCCAAGCTTTTTAACAAAACGATTTAAGCTTAAGACAGGAAAATCTATGCCAATATTTCCAAGATGGTTATTTCCTTGATAAACAGGACTACTAGCTGTGACTATTAGCTTCTTTCCCAAAATATCTTGATAAGGATTAGTAAAATAAGCTTTACGGCTAGGGTTATTTTTTATTCCAGATATAATAAATTTTTGATGAATCGCTTTTTGAAACGTTTCTACATTTTCTTTACGAGTGATTGGTAGTATAGCTGGATAAGTTATATCAAGCGTACCAGCAACCGAAGTGTAATAAATTCTTGCTTCTGTTGGCAACTGCTTATAAATTGCAGGCAAAAGCGGTGCAAGTGACAAACTCATCTTAGTCTGACGTTGAGTTCCCAAATATTCGGCTTGAGAACGCACTACTATCACATTGTTTAAGGTAGTTTTAAGCAATGCATCAACATCAACTGCTTTCACATTTATGTCTTGTTGCTTTTCTTCTAATTCCTGCTCATATAACTGTGCAATTCCCAAACCCGCAAGTGAAATGAAAACCATAATCATAATGGCATATGAAGCTTTGACAATTGATTTCGGGTAGCGAGAAGCGATTGTTCTGGCTTTTTTAAGATTCGCAATCTTTCTCAAAGTCACTTTTGTCATGATATAGCCTTTTTTCTCATCTTGAATCTTGAGTATAAGATTATACTTGACTTTTAAAGTGGTGTTTTAATATTTATTTTATAATTGTCTAAAGAAAATTCTTAATTGGAAAAAATCTTTATTATTTTTAAATATTTAGCTTTTTTAAGGAGGAATGATGAATTATTTTTATATTAAGACATCAGTAATAATAACTTTGCTTCACATTACATTCCTCAGTATATTTACTTAAAAATGTAAAGATATATTAAGTGTGCGTGAACATAAGTTTGACATATTGTTGTCATTTTTGTTTGTCAAGCTAGGTGTAGCTTGCTTAAGAGTTAACTCTATGAACAAATCGACACAACCTACTATCGGTATTACTACATTTAATCAAAATGATGATGGTCAGTATCACATAAAGAATACATTTGTACGAGCAATACGTCATTGTGGTGGTTTGCCTATCTTATTACCCCCTGGTCAACCAGAAGAAAGTGCCGCAATTTTAGAAGTTGTGGATGGTTTAATTTTTTCTGGTGGTGGCGATTTAGACCCAGCAACTTATAATGGCGAGTATCATCCAGCTATTTCTTCTGTTGACAGCACTCGCGATGCTTTTGAATTAAAACTTTTTAATCAAGCTTTGAGCAGTGATATCCCTATGTTAGGCATTTGCCGAGGACTTGCTGTCATGGCTGTTTCTTGTGGCGCCAGTCTTATCTCTCATATTCCGTTGGAGTTTGGTAAATTGGTAGTGCATACAGGAGATTCAGAAGAGAGCGTTAAACACGAAGTTAAAATCAACCCTCAAAGTCATCTTGCCTCAATTATGGAAGCAACAACTATAGAAGTTGTCTCAATGCATCACCAATCAATACGTACTTTACCCGAAGGATGGCGCCTTGCCGCACGCGCTAATGATGGTGTAGTTGAAGCTATAGAATGTGAATATCACCCTTGGGCTATTGGAGTGCAATGGCATCCGGAACTTGCAATTGATAACCCACAACAATTGCGTATTTTTGAAGCTTTAGTTGAAACTGCGCGTGTTAGAAAAATTAAAAATCAAAACAGGCGCTATCACTTCTTGGGCTAAACGTAGTGACTCGGTATCAAGTTTATCATCTTGGGTCATAATACACCTGTATATTTATTCACATATATGTAAAATAATTAATTTAAACGTATCCACCTCCTGCTTGGAATGTATGTCCAGTAATCCATCGACACTGGTCGCTAACAACAAACGCAATTACATCAGCAATATCTTCTGGCTGTCCCAATCTTTTAAAAGGTGACTGTTCAGCAGCAGAAGAAGCATCATCACCTGAGTTCATAAACATCTCAGTTTCGGTTGGACCAGGTGAAACTGTGTTGACTGTAATGTTGCGTTCACCAAGTTCCATCGCTTCGAGTGATTTCATAACTTTCCTTTATTTGTTTCTATTTAAAGTGGAATTCCTTGCATTGCAACGGCTCGAAGAACACCTGTATCTGCTGACATTTGGTCTCGAAAACGCTTTAAGTTGGGGTAATTCTTAATACCTAATGGTGTTTGATCAACCCAGCGAGTCAGAACATAAAGATAAGGATCTGCTACGGTACGACGAATACCGATTGGATGCTTTTTTCCTTCTAAACGTTCATTCAAACTTGTGTAATGTTCGTGTAAGCGTTTATAGGTGCAGTCGCGAAGTGCATTGTATTGACTTTCGTCATTGATAAAACGTTGTGGTGCAAAATGTGGTGCAAAGTCAGCATGAACTTCGCTGGTCATATAAGCAAGCAATTGAGAGAGTTCATAACGCTCATATGGGTCATTGCTAGTACCGAGATTAGCTTGAGGGAATTGCTCTGCCAAATAAACTAAAATGGCTGCTGCTTCTGTAAGAACATGTCCATCTTCAAGGACAACTGCTGGCACCTTGCCTTTTGGGTTAACTTGCAAATATTCCGATTCACGATTTTGTCCGCGTTTGAGTAATTTAAGTTCGTAAGGTTTGTTAATCCACTCAAGCGCGATATGCGTTGCAAGGGCACAGCTATT
>ERZ1066120.910-NODE-910-length-22280-cov-15.496783_pt1 | contig 22280 bp, 22 predicted proteins | sample MGYA00382767_ERZ1066120 | MGnify/ENA primary metagenome ERZ1066120 (study PRJEB33369, sample SAMEA5778350) | biofilm metagenome | biome: Industrial cooling water; feature: Water cooling tower basin; material: Biofilm | place: United Arab Emirates | collected...
TCTTTCACCGTCATTTTCCTACTATGATTTAGCGATCGGCTTTAACAGCGACCAGTGACCAGCGACCAGCGACCAGTTAATTCCGAATTCCGACTTCCGAATTCTTCAAGAGCTATTCTTAACAGTTAGTATTCCCCAGTTTTTGCGTTGACTTAACTCTCGACTCTCTATTTTTTGTGTCCAATCAACAGAAATCTCAAACTTTAGCTGGAATTGCGGGGATTGTTGCAATAGCAACCCTGCTGAGTAAATTAGTTGCCCTGTTCCGCCAACAGGCGATCGCGGCGGCTTTTGGTACGGGTATAGCTGCTAATGCCTACAACTATGCCTATATCATCCCTAGTTTCTTTTTGATCTTGCTGGGGGGTGTCAACGGTCCGATCCACACCACAATTGTCAGCATCTTGGAAAAGCGTAGCAAACAGGAAGCTGCACCCCTAGTTGAAAGCGTCACAACTTTGGTCAGTGGAGTGTTGTTGTTTGTATCTATCGCCCTATTCTTGTCGGCGGATGGATTAATTTACTTGGTAGGTCCGAAATTAAGCCAGACAGCCCACGCGATCGCTGCCGAGCAATTGCGAATTATGTCTCCGATGATTTTACTATCGGGATTAATTGGGATTGGTTTTGGCACGCTCAATACTGCCAATCAATACTGGTTGCTGTCCCTCAGTCCCGTACTCTCAAGTATCACGATTATTTTGGGATTGGGAATCTTATATTTGTCCTTGGGGAGCCAGATTGTTTCCCCTCGCTACATTGCGATCGGCGGGCAAGTTTTAGCCTGGGGAACGCTAGCAGGGGCATTACTGCAGTGGATCGTACAACTAATCGTACAGTGGCGGTTGCGACTCGGTACGCTGCGCCTGCGGTTCGATTTTCGCTCTCCTGTTGTCCAGCAAGCAGTTAAGTTGATGGCTCCGGCTGTTTTTGCTTCTGGAATGCTACAAATTAATCTCTTCACCGATTATTTCTTTGCTTCTGGCATTCCTGGAGCTGCTGCTGCTTTCAACTACGCTAACTTGATCGTTCAGACTCCCCTGGGCATCATTTCTAATGTCATTTTGCTCCCCTTATTTACAATTCTCTCTCGTCTTGCCGATCCGTTGGAGTGGCACAATCTGAAATTACGGTTGCGGCAGGGATTGATTTTAACGGCTCTCACCATGCTGCCTTTAGGCGCTTTGTTTGCGGCTCTAGCTATGCCAATTGTCCGCATTGTTTACGAACGCGGAGCCTTTCAACAAGAAGATTCGCAACTCGTAGCCTCGATTTTAGTTGCTTATGGCATTGGTATGTTTGTCTACCTGGGGCGCGATGTCTTAGTACGAGTGTTTTATGCCTTGGGAGATGGAGGAACGCCTTTTCGCGTTGGTTTGTTAAATATATTTCTCAACGCTTTACTAGATTTTATTCTGATTAAACCTTTTGGTGCACCTGGAATTACACTGGCAACCGTAGGAGTGAATACGATCTCGACGCTAGTGTTTTTAGGCATTTTGCATCGTAAACTCCACGGCTTACCATTGCGGCAATGGAGCTTACCAATTTTAGGTTTAATTGCTAGTGGTGTTACTGCAGGAGTAGCTAGCTGGGGAACTCTTTGGAGTTTGCAATATTTCTTCGGCAGTCAGGGATTAGTTTTACTACTGCTGCAAACGATCGCTTCTGGGTTAGTAGGCATGGGAATTTTTGCTCTCATCGCCACTCAAATGAAATTGCCAGAAATCGATTTGTTAGTCTCTCGGTTGACTAAGAGGGGAGCAGGGAGTAGGGAGTAGGGAGTCGGGGACGAGGGCAAGAGAGCAGAGGAGCAGGGAAGCAAAAAAAACCCTCTTGTCACGCACCAAGACACGGCGCGATCGCGCGGCTCTAATGCGCAGGTGTACCGCGCTTCCGCCCGCAACACAAGAGCGCACCATGCACCACCAACTACCAACTATCTATCACCTATTACCCATTACATTTCATCTTGATACTTCTGCAAAATCTCCATCAAGTCAGTTTGACCTCGGGCTGGTACTAGATCGATTAGAGGGACTTCTTTTTTGCCACCCCCAAGTTTAACGGGGATATTTTGTAAAACTTGCTGGACTCGATCTTCTGAGAGCGATCGCGCCGTTAAAATGGGATAGAGTTGTTCGGCAAGTAGGGTGTGGAGCTTGGCATCGGCAAGATAAAGATGCCATTTGGCAATATCTATATATACGTTTTCGCCGATTTCGGCAGCGATCGCTTCAATAATTTCTGAAGTACTTTTAGCCATAAAACTTAATCTCCTTCTATTTGAGAAGGGCAAGAAAGAAGTCTCCAAGTCAGAAGTTGGCAGTCGGAATTCACTTACCTCTTGCCTCTCGCCTCTCGCCTGACTCACTGATAACTCATAACTGACAACTGATGACTGACCCTCTAGGTAGATTTGGGTGGTATACCTGGTGTAGTTGATTCAGAATAGTTGGCGATCGCGGCAATATAAATTAAATGTCCTAACAATACAGTTGCCCATCCCCCTGTTAACCAAGGCAACCACTCCCAAGCTGTGGTTTTGAGAATGTAGAAGAACCACAAACCGGAATTTATTGCAGCAAAAATTGCTACGTGGGTAGCAAAGTTCATGCGATCGTCTAAACGTCTATAGGCAGGATCGCGGCGGTCTGGTTTACGAGGCCAACGAGGAGGCATGTGTTTGTTGTTTGCCGATTTAGTTGTCTATATTTTATCGACTTCTGGCTGCCGATAGAAAGTCTCGATGCCAAACTGGGCACACTAAATCTGAAAAGTACGAAACTCTCTCAAAACCAAATTTAAGTTTTATGGAGACAGTCATTTATATAGAAATGCTTATCTGCGGCTATCAATACTGAGCTAGGCAGTCATTTATTGAATTTAGACAATTTAGGTACGACCCATGAAAAAGATTTTAGTTATAGAAGACGAGCGTCTAGTCAGAGACAATATCCTAGACTGTTTGGAAGATGGAGGCTATGAGGTTATTGGAGTTGATAACGGTCAAGTCGGTTTAGATTGGGCAAGCGAACACAAACCCGATCTCATTTTGTGCGATGTGATGCTGCCGGAGTTAGATGGTTACGAGGTGTTGCGATCGCTGCGTCAAGAACCAACTACTGCACTGCTGCCGTTTGTTTTTCTCTCTGCCAAGGTGGAAAAAGCTGAGATCCGTCATGGCATGAATTTGGGAGCCGACGATTACATTACAAAACCCTTTACTCCTGACGAACTGTTAGATACGGTGGCAGCGCGGCTGAAAAGACGGGATGCGATCGTTCAGTATGCAGAACTTTTGCAGGCTTCTCTATTCAACAGCGATCGCATTTCGCTCGAGCCTCAACCCATATTCAGCACTCCTCCTACGCCTGCACCAGCTCAATATCAAGACTTCAACGCTTTTGTCAAGGAACTGGCAGCACTCCAATCAGCTCAATTTACTGGCAAATTAAATGTTAAAAGTGCCACTGCTCAGTCTTGGGACTTTTACTTGCATCAAGGGCGCTTATTATACGCTACAGGGGGGATGCATCTAGCGCGACGCTGGCAGCGGCACGTCTCTGCTTACTGTCCCCAAATTCAACTGACTCAATTAAGTTTACCAGCAGAACTTTTTACTAGACCTGCTTGGGAATATCAATTACTTGGCTTGTTACTCAAACAACAACAGATCGATCGGGAACATATAGCCGCAATAGTGCGCGATTGCGTTATCGAAGTCCTATTTGACATGATGCAAGCAGGGCAAGTGAATTATCAAAAATCGGAGCAAGCCTTGCCTTTACAACTACTTGCCTTGGAGTGGGAGCAGGTCTTCACATCAGCCCAAAAACTGTGGCAAGTTTGGCAATCTAGTAATCTGACCTCGCTTTCACCAAACTATGCTCCTTTGGTCAAGCAACTGGAGGCTTTGCAACAACAAACTTCACCTGCTGTCTACCGTCAACTAACAACAGTACTCGATGGCAAGCGATCGCTGCGCGAACTCGCAGTATTAATGAAGCGTCAAGCTGCCGAAGTTGCCGTATCTCTCTTACCTTACTTTCAATCCAAGATTGTCGAACTCGTACAGCTCCCTGACTTATCACTACCGCACGCAGCAGCTACACAACCTGCAACACCACCTACATCAGTACCTGCTACATCAACAGCAGCCAAATCGCCACTGATTGCTTGTATTGATGACAGCCCTCTCGTGTGCCAATCTATGGATCGAATGCTGTCTGGTGCAGGCTATCAGGTGTTGACAATTCAAGATCCTCTGCGCGCAATTTCTACTTTATTAACGCGCAAGCCAGATTTAATTTTCTTAGATCTCGTCATGCCTAACTTGAACGGTTATGAAATTAGTTCGCGACTGCGTAAGATTGCGGCTTTCCGCGATACGCCGATTGTCATTCTTAGCGGTAACGCGATCGATCGCACCCAAGCGCAAGCAGCAGGAGTTTCGGATTATCTAGAAAAACCCTTACAAACAGAAAAGTTGTTGCAAACGATCGGCAAACACATTCCTGTAGAAGCTACGAGCTAGGGAAAAACTAGGAGACAAGGAAGTAGAGGAGAATTAACTGCTCACTACTCACTCAAATTGGCACGAGATCCGCAGGTAGGGCTAAATGACAAAGATTTTGGTCATCGAAGACGAGCAGGTAGTTAGGGATAATATTGTTGAATTGCTGGCAACAGAGGGATATGAAACTGTTGCTGCTGAGAATGGTCATGTCGGTATTACATGGGCTTGGGAACATAAACCCGACTTGATCGTTTGCGATGTGATGATGCCAGAATTAGATGGCTATGAGGTATTGAAGTTGCTGCGCGAAGAACCAACTACAGCGCTGATGCCTTTCATTTTTCTTACAGCCAAAGCAGATAAAACTCATTTGCGCCAAGGCATGGAATTAGGTGCTGATGATTATCTGACTAAACCGTTCTCAAAAAAAGATTTATTGGGGGCGATCGCGGCACGTTTGAAAAAGCAAGCAGCACTCAAGCAACCAGCACAGTCCAATGGCGAACGTCATGGCGATTGTGACGGCACAAATATTTTTGTGGGCGAGTTGCTCTCACTCAAATCAGCTCAGTTGACTGGGAAACTATCTGTAACTAGTGCTTTGGGGCAAGAATGGACTTTTTATTTGTACTCCGGTCGAGTTTTATATGCTACTGGTGGCGTGCATCCCATCCGTAGATGGCAAAGGCTCATAGTCACCCACTGTCCGCAAATTGCACTCGATCGACTAAAATTACCAACCGAGCTAGCTGGTTCGGCGTGGGAGTATCAAGTCTTAGGTTTGTGGCTCAAACAGGAGCAAATTAACAGCAAGCAAGTAACGCAGATCGTGCGCGGTAGTATCGCGGAAGTGCTGTTCGATCTTTTACAAACTGGGCAAGTCGTCAAGTACCAGGTACAGATCGAACATTCTCCTGGGTTACAGTTATTACTCATAGATGTCGAACAAGCGCTTGCGTCAGCTTACCAAATGTGGCACAACTGGCAACATGCTAACCTGACAGATGTTTGTCCTAATAAAGCACCGCTCCTCAAAAATCCAGAATTATTGCAACGAAAAACTTCCCCTACCACTTACCGTCAGTTGACGGTACTACTGGACGGGCGGCGGACGCTACGCGATTTAGCCGTACTGATGAAGCGCCAAGTTCTAGAACTGTCCTACACTTTATTACCTTATCTTCAGGATGACATGGTGGAACTCGCAGATATTCCGGATCTGCCTATGCCCATAGCTGGAGAGGTCGCCCTAGAACCACCAGCTACGCCTGTAGCGCTAAAGCCGACGATCGCTTGTATTGATGATAGTCCCTTGGTCTGCGAGGTTATGCGGAAAATTATTACGGATGCGGGCTATCAGTTTTTCGACATTCAAGATCCCTTGCGGGCACTCGCTACGTTGTTAAGTCAAAAACCAGACATGATCTTTTTAGATTTGGTGATGCCAAAACTGAATGGTTATGAGATTTGCACGCGCATCCGTAAGATTACTGCGTTCCGCGATACGCCAATCGTCATTCTCAGCGGCAATTTGATCGATCGCGTGCGGGCGATGGTTGTAGGTGCATCTGACTGTCTGGACAAACCCGTACAAACTGATGCTGTCGTGAAATTAATTCACAAGTACCTACCGACATCAGAACGATCGACTTAATTCAACCGTTGCCAGAATTTCGACGTTTTAGGGTGAAATAGCTGCTTCAACTTCATCGTCTGCTAAGTTCCAATCTTCAAAATATTCGTAAACTTCAGACAAACTTTCTAAACCATCAACTGCACTTTCCAAAGCTTGAAAATAAGCTGCTGTAGCTTCTGCCGATTCTGCCGAAGTATTCCAGCTTAAAATTTCATCAGTTTTGGTTTGCAGCTTGGTAATCAAATGAAGCTGTTGCACGAGTATTTGCTCTAATCGGTCGTTCATAAATTCGATCTACAGCGAGCAGTAAGTAGTGACTTTGATTTTACAAGTATGGAATTAATACAAAGTTAAGAACAGGCAATCGCAAATGCATTGCTGAATTCGATCTCGCTGCTTTCAAGCAGTATATATAGTTGTAGGGGCGCACAACCGTACGCCCCTACGAGTGAAATATATTGCGATTCTGATGAGAAATCTTGTAATTTCTACACAGCTGCTAACTCAGGTGCGGGACGCTTGCTGTTACGAATGCCTGCGATCGCCTCAGCATAATCTTTAGCTTTAAACACTGCCGAACCAGCGACGATCGCATTTGCGCCTGCTTCTAGCACTTGCCAAGTATTGCTACCTTTCAAACCACCATCAACCTCGATCCAAGGATCTAAACCGCGAGCGTCACACATTTGGCGCAGTTTGCGGATTTTGGGTAAGACAGCAGGAATAAAGCTTTGACCGCCAAAACCTGGGTTGACGCTCATGATCAGCACTAAATCGCAAAGCTCGAGCACGTACTCGATCAGTTCTAATGGTGTAGAAGGATTGAGTACGACCCCTGCTTGTTTCCCTAATTCTCTAATTTGACCGAGCGTGCGGTGGAGGTGAGGTGAAGCGTTATGCTCGGCATGGACGGAGATAATATCGGCTCCCGCTTTGGCAAAATCTTCAACGTACTTCTCAGGCTCGACGATCATCAAGTGGACATCCAGAGGTTTTTGAGTCACTGGGCGAATCGCTTCGACAATCAGCGGACCAATCGTGATGTTAGGCACGAATCGACCGTCCATGACATCAACGTGAATCCAGTCAGCTCCAGCTTCATCGACAGCTTTAATCTCAGCTCCTAGACGGCTAAAATCTGCTGATAGTATAGATGGAGCAACAACAGTTTGCTTTTTGGATGGCGCTTGGGTCATGATTGGAGATTCTCCTGCTTCCTCTATTGTCAGCATTTTAACAAAATGTTTAGTTTTCCCCCAAGTGTCAATAAGAAAAAATTACTATGGCGTTTCTATGTGAGTTATGAAACATTCGTGAAGGTTGTCATTGGTCATTGGTCATTGGTCACCTTACACCTGAATTTCACGAACCTGCGATCGCGAGCGAGGAAAGCCGTACTTTACCCTTCAACTTTTAGCCATATCGCCGACCTAGAATAAATAGAGTAGCTTTCGTAAAGAATTGTAAGGTTTTCTCATGGCAGATCGGTTAATTCGTGCTACAGCCGCCGATGGGGGAATTCGCGCTGTCGGTGTCATCACTACCAAGCTGACTGAAGAGGCGAGAAAACGACATGAGCTTTCCTACGTGGCAACAGCAGCGCTAGGACGCACTATGTCTGCTGGGTTGTTACTTGCTTCTAGCATGAAACGCCCTGATTCGCGGGTCAATATTCGGATTAAAGGTAACGGACCTTTAGCAGGAATTTTAGTCGATGCAGGTTTAGACGGGACTGTACGCGGCTATGTCGGCAATCCCGCGATCGAACTCCCACCAAACGATCGCGGTAAATTAGATGTCGGTGGTGCAGTGGGTTCCGAAGGTTATCTCTATGTCGTGCGCGATGTTGGCTATGGCTATCCCTACTCCAGCACGGTAGAGCTGATGTCGGGAGAAATCGGCGATGACTTATCTCACTACCTGGCTACGTCAGAACAAACACCATCAGCTTTAGTTTTAGGCGTATTTGTCGGTGCTACAGGAGTCACGGCAGCAGGGGGTTTGCTCATCCAAGTTTTGCCCAAGGCAGCCCGAGATGAAGGCTTGGTACAAACATTAGAATCAAGAATTGCTGCACTAGCAGGATTCACGCCCTTACTCCAGGCTGGAAAGACCTTACCACAAATCTTCGAGCAGCTTTTAGGAGATATGAATCTGGAGATTTTTCCAGAGTCTCAGTTAGTACGCTTTCACTGTGGTTGCTCTTTCGATCGCGTCCTAGGAGCGCTGAAAATTCTAGGCGAGGCAGAATTGCAAGACATGATTGCCAAAGATGATGGAGCCGAAGCCACATGCCATTTTTGCGGACAAGTTTACAAAGCTAGCAGCAATCAGTTAGAGCAGTTGATTTTGGATTTACGGGCAGAGTCTTAGTCAATTATCAGTTATCAGTGGTCAGTGGTCAGTGAAGAAAGGGAGCAATTACCAATTCACAATTCGCAATTAAAACACGCACCACTTACCACTCACCACGCACCACTGACAAATGACCAATGACAAATGACCAGCGACCAATATAGGATGACAATGAATGTGCTTTGCAGGCAAAATCAAGCATAGTACTTAAGATATTGGGTGCGAGCAATGAGAGATCGGAGTATGCCAGAGGATTGGTCTGCGAGTCAGCCGCCAACCAAGGGAGACAATAGCAGCCAGCCTCATGCCCAACGTCATGTCGACTCCGCTTCTCAGTATTCAACGGATGACGATCTGTCTCAATACCTGTCCCAGCAACGGCTCAATTCAGAAGTTATGCCACAATCACCATCCAACTCGTCACAATCTAGTAGTGTTTCTCCTCCACCAGCTACAGACGGTAATTTGTGGTCTAACGTACCGCCATCAGCAGAACCGCCAGTTAAGTTCGGGCGCAAGCGATGGTGGAAACACTGGATGCTTTGGGCAGCTCTGGCAGCGTTGGGGGCTAATGGAGTGGCAATCGTTGCCATGACGATGTTATTTAAATTACCATCTGCACCCAATTGTCCGGCAATTTTTTGGCCTTTGGCTTCAGGGACGGTGCGGTTGCATTGCGCTCAAGTCGCGGCGGCGAAACGAACTGTACCAGATTTAATGGCAGCGATCGCTTTGGTCAAGCCTCTACCACAAAATCATCCTTTACGTCAAGAAATCGAACGCGGTTTAGCAGAGTGGACGCAAGATCTGCTTGCCTTAGCAGAGGAAAAGTTTCAAGCCGGACAGCTATCGGAGGCGATCGCGATCGCCACTGATATTCCGTCAGATGCCTCTACAGCTACTACCGTCCCAACGCAAATTGAAAAATGGAAATCGATCTGGGCGGAAGCAGAAAAAATTTATGCTGAAGCAGAGTCTCAGATCCCAAAAGAAAACTGGTATCGGGCTTCGATGGCAGCGGTACGCTTGCTCAATGTCGGCAACAACTATTGGGCAAATACAAAATACGAAGAATTAAAATATGCGATCGCCACCGCTCGGGAAGATGGTGGGAAATTAGGAAAAATTCAAAACTTAGTCAATCGAGGCGGAGCTGATGATTTTCTGACAGCCATACAGCAGATTCAATCAATTGAGGAAGGTAGCTATTTTTATCAGAAAGCTCAAGCCATGATTCCCGAAATCGGGCGCAAAATGCTCGATTTAGCTCAAGAGACTTTAGATAAGAGAGATGTAGACAAAGCAATTGAAATTGCCAGTCAAATTCCTGCTGTTGCCAAATTAGAAACAGAAGTCCAAGACTTTACTACCCTTGCTGAGGCACATCGGAGCGCTTTCGTCGGCACTGTTTCTAGCATAGAAGCGGCAATTGCCGAAGCGCAAAAAATTGGTCTAGACCGACCGCTGTACTATAAAGCCCAAGACACGATCGCCCGTTGGCAACTTGAAATCGAAGACGTGCAGCATCTGGCAAAAGCACGCAATCTGGCTCAATCAGGTGCAGTTGCCGATTTAAACGCGGCGATCGCTGAAGCTTTGATGATTCCAGACTCAAATCCCCGCGCTACCGAAGCCAAGCGAGAAATTGACGGTTGGCGGCGACGGATACAGACATTTGAAGACCAACCTTACCTCAACCGTGCCGACCAGTTAGTGGTTGAAGGCGATGTTGTGGCTTTACAAGCAGCAGTTGACGAAGCCAGTAAAGTCGGTCAAGGACGCGCTCTTTATCGCGAAGCCCGTAAGCGAATTCGCAACTGGACGCGCCAAATCCAAACGATTGAAGATCGGCCATTCTTAGATCAGGCGCGAGACTTGGCAAACAATGGCAATCTCCCAGCAGCGATCGCCGCTGCCCAGCAAATTGCTACGGGACGAGCGCTACATGAAACGGCGCAGACAGAAGTTAGGGAATGGCAAGCCCAGCTTCAGGCGGAACAAGATTGGCGCGAAGCACAGCAAGTCGCTTTGCAGAATACTCCCGATGCATTGGCAGAAGCAATTCGACTGGCAGATCGGGTTCCTAACAGCAATTCCTTACGGTTGGACGTGAATCCAGCAATTAATAACTGGGGCGATCGCTTGTTGCGACTGGCACAAGACCAAGGGATATACAACCCGCAGGCAGGCATCGATATAGCCCGCAAAATTCCGCGCAGTAGCAGCGCCTACGGAGCCGCTCAGGAGCAGATTACTGAGTGGCAGAGGATTTTGAATCCTCCTCCCCCCGAACCGCTTCCCAACCTCGATAACACCCCACCGAGTCCGGTCAATTCCGAGCCTGTTCCTAGTGCTATTCCTGAATGATGACGTGAGGCAATGGCAATACACCTCGATTAGCGATGCAAAGATTTTGGAGATCCCCCAACCCCCTTAAAAAGGGGCAAGAGTTCCCTCGTTTTGAAGGAGGGTTAGAGAGCGATCGAGATCCGAAGTTTCAAGTGCGTAACTCTTGTGTGTATAGCCTGTCTACGCAGGCTTTGTCTGTGTAGCTGCGAATTCCATTCGCTCTTCTGTACTCCCAAACAGCCCTAATGTAGAATTCACAGTTTTGCTTGGGCATCCTAAACATAGCGGCAATGTGTAGTAACCACGTCAGCCCTAGTTATGCTTTATGGAGTATATGAGAGATGCCTATAGGACTGCCCGAATTCGTAGACAACCCTGAGCCACGCTGTCCGGTAATTTTATTGTGCGACACATCTGGCTCGATGGCAGGTGCGCCAATTAATCAGCTGAATGCTGGAATAGCAGCTTTTAAAGACGACGTATGTAGTGATGAAGTAGCACCCCTACGGGTAGAAGTAGCACTTGTCACCTTTGGTCCAGTGCGCTTGACTCAAGATTTTGTCACGATCGATAATTTTACGCCACCAAAGCTGAAAGCTGATGACAGAACCCCAATGGGTGAAGCAATCGAGTACGCTTTGGATTTGTTGGAAGATCGTAAAGAAATTTACAAAAATAATGGCATTCAATATTATCGCCCTTGGGTGCTGTTGATGACAGATGGAGCGCCGACTGATTTTTGGCAAAATGCTGCCCAACGGGTGAGACAAGCTGAAGCACAAGGGCGACTGTTATTTTTTGGTGTTGGCGTGCAAGGTGCAGATATGAATACTCTGCAACAAATAACTCCACCGGAACGTAAGCCTGTGCTGCTGAATGGGTTGGATTTTAGATCTTTATTCCTATGGCTTTCAAAATCGATGAAACGAGTTTCTAGCAGTCAAGTGGGGGGAACGATGATTGCCCTACCACCTGTGGGTTGGGGACAAATTACCACCTAACGAATCAAAGGATTTTGTAATTTTATGAGTTGGAAAGCGATCGCCCGTTCTGCGACAGGAACGAGTCATTTAAAACAGCAAATCCCTTGTCAAGATTATGGCGGTTGTAAAGTTCTAGATCGGGCGATTATCGGTGCAGTTGCAGATGGTGCTGGTAGTGCGATCCATGCCGATGTTGGTGCGAAGTTAGCTGTAGATACAGTATTAGAGTGCTTGACAAAAGAGAATTTTTCTGGACTACCTCCCGATGAAGAAGAAGCAAGAGGACTATTCACCCAAGTAGTTAGGAAAGTCATCGCGACGCTGGAAGCACAAGCAATTAGTCAAGGTTATGCGATCGCAGAGTTATCTTGTACCCTTCTGGCTTTCATAGCAACTCCCACATGGGTTGCAGCAATGCAAATCGGCGATGGATTTATTGTCTTGCGCTGTCAGCACGAACAGCCGCAACTACTATTTTCTCCAGATAAAGGCGAATACATCAACGAGACAACGTTTGTCACCTCAGCAACAGCTTTGGCTGGGATGAAAGTAGACGTGCGATCGCACCAGCCAGAGTTTATCTGTGCGGCTACGGATGGGTTAGAACGAGTGGCAATTCGCATGAGTGACTGGACACCTTTTACCCCTTTCTTTCACCCCTTAGAACAGTATTTACGGGAAGCCAGCGATTTAGAACAAGAAGACGAATATCTTCTCCGCTTTTTGGACTCAGACAGGCTAAATGCCCGTACCGACGACGATAAAACCTTACTATTGTGCTGCTATGATGACAGTTCTAACTCGCGCTAGTAACAATCAACCTGTTACTCTAGGTAATCAGATCGCGAGTAGCGGCGAAGGTGAAGTTTGGGAAACTAATCTTAGCGGTATTCTGGCGAAGATTTATCACAACCCAACTCCAGAGAGGATTGAGAAGCTAAAGGCGATGTTGGCGAATCCGCCAGTCGATCCGATGGCAAGCCAAAATCATATTTCCATCGCTTTTCCCCAAGATTTGCTTAAAGATGGCAAAGGGGCTTATGTTGGCTTTTTGATGCCAGCCGTTCGGGACAGTAGGGAACTTACCACAGTTTATAACCCCAGCCTGCGGAAAAAGAAAGCTCCTGGTTTCAACTGGTATTATCTCCATGTCACGGCGCTGAATACTGCTTGGATTATTCAGGCACTTCATGAGAAAGGCTATGTTTTAGGTGATATTAAGCCACAAAATATTTTAGTTAATGACCGTGCTTTAGTTGCGGTTATCGATACCGATTCATTTCAAGTACGCGATGACAAAATAGGAAAAATCTATCGCTGTACGGTTGGTTCGGAAGGATTTACCCCTGTTGAATTGTTAGGAAAAGATTTTTCTACTACCGATCAAACAGAAATTTGCGACCGATTTCGTTTGGGGGTATTGATTCATTATTTATTATTTGGCTATCATCCATTTTCAGGCGAGTGGACAGGTGCGAGTGATTCACCAGAACAAACAGAATTAATCCGTAAAGGGTATTGGTACGGTGGTCAAAATAGTCTAATCCGTCCTAGTCAAAATACAATTCCTCTCGATGTTGTCCATCCAGAAATCAGGCGATGTTTTCTCAAATGCTTTAACGACGGACACGCATTACCTCATTTACGTCCAACCGCTGAAGATTGGCGCAATGCCCTTCAAGTAGCAGTTAATCAACTAACAGCTTGTAGCAATGTAAATAATCATATTTATAGTCAGCATTACGGTAAGTGTTATTGGTGTGAAAGGGTAGCAAAATTGGGTGTTGATATTTTTCCCTTTGTTGCTAGTATTTCTCCTACAGTAATCAAAACTACAACAACCCAATCAACAGTTATTCAAACTGTTCCATCTTCAACCCTAGTAAACCAAGCTTCAAAATCATCAGTCTCCCAGTCTTTAAGTAACTCTCCATTTACAACACTTCCACCTCAGCAGTCGCCACCTAACACGAACACAGGTTCATCAGACTGGCAAAAAGCTGTAATTACTAGCAGTGTGATTGGGACGTTTCTTTTGATTGGTCTACTTTTGACGAGACAACAACCGCTACCTACTCAATCTTTATCACAACAATCAGTTGCACAACAAGATATCTCTCCAATGCCAGATACCTCATCTTCACCAAATACCTCATCTTCAGTTGAACCTAGGCGTGAATCATCGGAGGAATCGACAGCCTCAAGTGATTCAACTTCAGCGCCCACTAATTCATCTATACTTCAAAGCGAGCGACAATTTTCCCGTTCTGACTTTCCTAAAGCATCATGTGGCGATCCTCTACCCAGCAATTCCAGCAATTATCCAATTAATTTTTATCCTGTATTTGTGCCTTTTACTAATGAAAATTTAGCTAATATTCGCTCTCATTTCTGTCAGGATTCTCTAGAAAAACGTCGAAAAGATAGTGGAAAACTAGCAGTGCAGGTTGCATCATTTACTAGCAAAGACACAGCTATGGAATTTGTAGAATTTATTAGTTCTGAGTTTGAAGGTGCTGACGTTGGAGAACCTACAGTAATAGTTGCTAGCTCAAATTTGTATTCTCCATCGTCGTTTTCAATTTCACGACGAGATGCAGTAGCTCTGATCGATAAGTGGCAAGCATATAAACGAAGAATATTTGCCTCACCCTATGAGCGATATTTAGGTGATGAAATACTTACGGGCAAAGCTTATAATGACAAAATTAAAAGATCGGATGGTCAAGAGAGTTCTTCAGAATGGTTAGCAAATCGGGGAGCCTACTACAGTTATGGTGTACAAAGTATTGATTCTGTTGAAAACTTTGCTGTTAATGGGGATCGAGCAACTATTGATATAGTAGTCACAGAGCAGCGGACTCTTTATAGTAGTAATGGCAAGATAGACCGTAATGCTAGTGGTTTCGATACTAGGTTGGTTCGCTATAATCTTCAATCTGATAATGGGCAATGGAAAATTACTGATTTCTATACAGTTAAAACTATCTTAAAAAGATAAAAATAATTTTCAACAACTAGTTCTAAAAATTAGAAAACTATATTGAAGAATAAGAAAGTAGCATGAGAGTGAAAATTCAAGCGATCGCACTAGTTCAATATGGAATTTGTGAGAGCAATCGCTTTTGATAAAACTAGAATCATGAGGGCGATCGCAGAACTACTCATTGGATGAGCGTAGTTAACGCGATCGCTTTTTTATTTTATTTCAGAGCGATCGCCTGTCAAAGAAACTCAACTTTGCCAAGCATATCATTAGGTTCTAACAATTCCCAAATTAAAACTAGACCTCTGATTATCTCTCCTAAAGACTTACTTCCTTGAGAACAAAAAACGATGCCAGCATGAGTAATTTGAGTCCGGTGCATTCTTAGAAAATCTGTATCTTGAGTGAAAATCGCCCTTTTTTGAGCTGAGGCAAATTCTAGTTGTGCTAAATCGGAGACACCAATTAAAGCTTTTTCTGGTGTAGTAGTTACATCAACTCTTCTCCTACACAATTCCTCAGCTACGGCAGTAATAACATTTTCATCTAAATGAAATCTAATTTTTTCTGCCATCTACATCTTTGAGCTTGTGTTGCACTAACGAAGGAGTTTCAGCTTGTAATTTTCTAGCTAATGTTTCATCATCCTGTATCTGTTGCCTAATCTCCTGAAGATAGTCATGATAATAAGCTAGAGCGGCATACACATCAGATAAAGTAATACTAGGATATTGAGATACGATTTCATCTGGCGACATTCCTATCTTTTCATGCCAAATGACAATATCTTGTACTTTGATTCTGTGTCCAGCAATGCGTGGTTTACCACCACAAACACCAGGAGTTATTTCAATATGTTCTGCAATTGTTGATACTTGTGACATTTCTTTTTATCTCGACGCATATAACATCTTATCTGAATACCCTACCAAGAATAGAGTTATCTTGCTACTTTAAACTAGATTTTGAGCGCAATAGCGTTTCTCCCAGAAATAGCAGGAGCGATCGCATCTGCTACACTCTCAGGAAAAAATTCAACTTCAGTGCGATCGCATTGTATCCTTTTAAACTCTGTGTCTACTAAGATAATAGTAACAAAAGGTGCTTGATTAGAAGGACACTATTAGTTAGTACTAGAATTAGAAGATCGATGACTGAAGAAAACAACCCAGGTGACATTGAAGAAAACTCAGAGGGAGAAAACTGGAATCCTCTGCCAGAAACCAGAGAGCGATCGGCTGCTGCAACGGAGCTTGCCTGCTTTGCTCTTGCTAGAATGAAGGGTGAAGATTTAGTCGAAATAATTGATACTAAGCGCGGCATACTTCAGTTTATCTGTATTTTTAAGGATAAAGATTTTTAAGGACAAAGAGCAATGACAGAAGCACAAATAGCTGCAACTCAAATTCCTGTAAACGACCTAATAGAACTGCTAGCTGCTGTAGGAAATCGGAATTATCTTAGATTTCAAGAATTAGAAACTGCTTTTGTCTCTCAACATGCAGAGGAAGTTTGGCAAGAAGTATTTAATTTCCGAGTCTTGCCAGTACTAGATAAATCTACTAGTCAGTGGTTACTAGTGCAATGGTCAAGCGACGGAATTAATAATATCAAAACTGTTAATTAACTTTTAAAACTCTACTTTTAAGAAATGTGTGGATTGCAACTGCAAGATTTAATAAAATTTCCTAACAACAACGATCGCACTTATTTTACATAAACATAGTCAGCGCGATCGCTCTTATGAATTACCAACAAAACCAAATAATTTAGCCAACCCACCAAGAATAGCTAAAATCAAACCTAGTAAAATTTCTCGATTGATAAAATCTTGACTTTTTACTCGCTCGTATAGTCCATTGATTCTCTCAGCAAGAGCTTTAATCTCCCCTTTAATTTCTGTTTGCCCTACTTTTAGATCGGCAATATCTTTTTGCAGACCATCTAATTTTTGGTTGAGCTTAGGTAAGATTTCCTTTAAGTCTTGCTCTATTGTGACTGACCTAGGTGAAATTCCTATTTGTAAAAAATCAACATATACTCTTACAGCATAGCCGCGATCGCTCTTTTTCCACTGGAAATTTGGAGTGCGATCGCAAGTTGATAGAATTTTGGCAAAATACTGTATGTAAGTTAGTTCAGGTGCGGTGCGATTGTTTTTGATTGAAGAATAGCTAAAAAATTTAACCTTACCAGCAAATCTGGTACGCTGCTTGTCATTTAGTAGAGTGAGGTAGTGGAAATACATAATGACCAACCACCAACTACCAACTACCATTCTTGTTCCCTAGGATACATTACAGACTGCAACGAGAAATCTAAGATAGTCTCCCAAGACAGCTTTGAGTGCAGTATACGGAGTACAGGAGACAAGCCATGTGTGGCATTGGTGGCGTAATGAATCGCGATCCGTCCCGTCCGGTCGATCCAAACGTTTTGGTAGCGATGGCAGCAATCCAAAGTCATCGCGGTCCCGATGGATGCGGTTGGAAAGTAGTAGACGATCGCGGCGTTGGCTTTGCCCATGCGCGTCTTGCTATCATCGACCTCAACCCCGAACGGGGACGACAGCCTTTTGTCTCGGCTGACGGTCAGCATACAATCGTCCACAATGGCGAGTTTTACGACTACAAACGCCTCCGTTCCGACCTCACTTCACGCGGCTATCGCTTTGCCACTAAGAGTGATACGGAATTAACATTACACCTAGCAGATCGATATGGTTTAGAAGGTGCTTTACCCCATTTGCGCGGCGAGTTTGCTTTTGCATTTTACGAAAAAGCAGCAGATCGGCTGACACTGGTACGCGATCGCTTTGGCGTAAAACCCTTATACTGGGCGCAGACACCGGAAAGTTTTGTCTTTGGTTCGGAAATTAAAGTTGTATTCGCTCACCCTGACGTGCAGCGCCAGATTTCTTCCCAAGGTTTGTATCACCAATTGATGCAACTCATGGTTCCTGGTACGAGTGCATTTGAAGGAGTTCATGCCGTCCAACCAGGACAAATGGTAATTGTCGATCGCCAAAACGGACAGTTGCGGGTGCAAACTAAAACTTATTGGGATTTGAATTTTCCCTTGTTGAGCGATCGCCACTCTTCACAACCAGATGAATTCTACATCGAAGAACTGCGCCGCTACTTTATCGAAGCAATTCAATTAAAACTAGAAGCTGACGTACCCGTTGCTTGCTATCTTTCCGGTGGAATTGATTCTTGTACGATTTTGGGAGTCGCCGCCGCTTGTCAGCAGTCACCTGTCAAAGCGTTTACAGTCGGTTTCGACGATCGCGATTACGACGAAACGGCTATTTCCCAAGAAATGGCGCAGGCTGTAGGAGCCGACCAAGATATCGTTACGGTACAAGGGGGACAGCTATACGAGCATTTTGCCCGTGCGATCTGGCATACCGAACGTAGCATCTACAACACGTTTACAATTGCTAAGATGCTGCTGAGCGAACACGTCCACAATGCAGGCTACCGCGTCGTACTAACGGGGGAAGGCTCAGACGAGTTATTTGCTGGCTATCCCCAACTGCGACTCGATATGATTTTGCACGGAATGCAAGATGCATCTCCCGCCGAAAGAGCAGATTTAGAAGATTGGTTGCAGGCAAGCAATCGCATATTTAAAGGTAATTTGCTGGCAGAAAAACCTTTAGACGATCCGGCACTGACAGACGCAATTGGGTTTACACCTAGCTGTCTTCAGTCGTGGTTAACTGCGGCTCATTCTGTCCCCAGCTTAATGCATCCAGAGCGCCGCGCCGCGACTCGCGATTATTCGCCAGGAGCCGCGATCGCCTCTGTCATAGATCGCAGTCAAATTCAAGGTCGTCATCCCCTTGACAAAGTGCAATATATCTGGATTAAAACTCAGTTTGAATCGCAAGTCTTAGGTTGGGCAGGTGATCGCGTTGATATGGCGAATTCAATGGAAGCGCGTCCACCATTTCTCGATCATCATTTCGTCGAATTTGCCGTGACGTTACCCCCACTGATGCGTTTTCGGGGGCGCAAAGATAAATTCGTGTTGCGCGAAGCCATGCGCGGACTGTTACCTAAAGCGCTTTACGAACGACAGAAGTTTGCATTCATGGCTCCTCCAGCGCATACAGATCTGGCAAAACAAAAAGCAATGCGATCGCTAGCCGATGACTTCTTATCCAAACAGGCGATCGAAGCAGCTGGATTATTAGATAACGCAGCCGTGCAACAAGTTTTACAACAGCACGGAGACAGTAATACGTCAGATTCAGAGCGGACAAAACTAGACGCAATTATCAACCACATGCTGAGCGTGCAAATGCTCCATCAACATTTTGTCGCTACAGACGTACCAAAACAAGCCCGCGATCGCGCTAAGGATCTGGGTTGGCAGGTGCAGCAGCCAACGCTAACAAATGTATAGTTTTGTAGAAGATGACAATCCCTCCAGAAATCCTTAGTCTTGTCGAGCAATTGACCGAGGAACTCGATCGCATCGAACAGCAAGCTAATATGGGATTAAACATTGCCAGCCAACTTTTGGAGCGTTTTCCTGATAACACGAGACTGATAGGCTTATCTGCTAACCTTGGTAACGTGATGTTTTTTGTCGATAGCTTTAGAACTCGAATTGAGAATATAATTGGGAATATATCTGGGACTAATGTACCCTTGCGAAACTATTGGGGAAGCTGGCGAGGAGCTGTCAGAGTTTTGGGGAAGAATTTTAGAATGTAAAATGTCAGTGAATAGGTCTGTTGGGATCTTGGAGGATTTGTCATGAACGAGCCGCAAATGACTAAAGAGCAGGAGGCTCTTTTGGACGAAGCCGTGCAATACGCTCAATTAGCCGAGCAGCAAGCCAAACAGTTGTGGGAATTGGGCGAAGCTTTTGCGCTCAAGTGGGAAAAACGCTTGCACGATGCTGAAGTTGCCGAAGTATCGAAAGACAATGATTAAACTGCTGTATTCACTGAGAAAGTAACGATCCGCCAAACCTGCCAATTCACGAATGCAAATTTTAGAGACTTTCAAGGCACTTGACTCAACCAGTTCAAAGCTCGTACTGTTTGCTTAAGACTTAAAGATGTTCGTTCTATTAGCTGCTTACTTTTTACCGGATACTACAAGTTAGTAGCAAAATAGGCATTGAGCCGAGATAAGAAAGAAAACAAAAATAGTGGCTCAAAAGGCTTGATTTTTCGTTGCCTATAACGGTGTTTACAAAGAAATAGCAAATTACCAAAGCTAAGTAGAATAATACTTTTCAGCCTTAATTTCCCAACATGCAGCTATTTCGGCTCAATGCCAAATAGGGTACGTTATTCACGCACCCTATAAAATCAAGTATACAAAACTAAGCCTGGGGTTGAGGAGCTGGTAACAACCTTCCCAAACCTTGTTTGACAAACCCTTGCAAGAAAGCAACTTGCTGATTTTGTTGAAACACCTTTTGTAAAGTCTGTCCCAACTTATCCAAATTCAGTCCCGATGCTGAATCGATCGCCTCTTCCTGTTGTTGGAAATATTCGATCAAGCTACACCCAGCTAAGCGAGTTAAATAGGCGGCGCTTACTCCTTGCACGGCTCCACCTGCAACAAATGTGACAGCATTAGTTTTTAGAACGGTACTAATGGCTTTAGTAGAAAGTTCCACCAAGCCTAGTTTCAACATCAAACTACCCATCGTTCCCGCTACAGTTTGCGCTTGTTCGAGCGAGAATTTTTGTTGATAGACTGCGCCTAATTCCATCACCAACTGAGCGTTAATTGCTGCGGTTGCGAGTAAATCTAAAGCCGGAACTGGGTTAGCAAAAGCAGCGGCGGCGGCGATCCACTGGTATTGTTCCACAACTGGGAGGGCGCGATCGCGTCTAATTCGATCTAAAATGGCTTTTCCTTCTGCTTTCAATTCTTCAGCTTGGCGTTTGGTAGTTGCCCAAACTAACTGTTGCGCTTCTTGCTGGAGAATAGATTCTAAACGTTGCGTCAGAGAAGAAATTTCTGGTAAACGCTGTTCCAGCCATTCTTCTACCGCACCGTCAGTTTGATGCTGGCGCACTTTCAACGGATTAGGTGCAGATGCGATCGCCACAACATCTTCTGCTGCTATCATCGGCTGCATCTTTTGCCCAAGCGAGTATAAAACAGCAGCGCGATCGTCTGGGAGATATTGGTCTTTTTTATTAAATACCAAAACTAGGCGCTGATGAGCTGCCAATATTTGTTGTAAAGTTTGATATTCTGAATCAGTTAAATCTCCAGATGTAACAAATAAGATCAGATCGGATGCGATCGCATTCTGCAAAGCTACTGTATCAGTCTGCTCGATTTCGCTAAATAAAGCTGCTGTTTCGCTAATACATAACTTTCGCTCTTGCGGTTGTGTTTCTAAAACTTGTAATAATGTCGTCTTCCCGACAGATTTACCACCAGTAATAGCTAGATTAAGTTCTTGGCGATCGATTTGTGCTTCTAACTGAGCGATTTTTTCCCGCAGTTCTGATGTGGGATGATTTTCTGTTTCCAGTCGATCTGCTACCACCTGTACTTGAGCGATCGCTTTTTCTACCGTTTCTCGATTCAGGGGTAGATCTTTCACCTGCTGTTTGGGACGATATTTTCCAAATAACCACAAACAGAAGATGATAGCGATCGCACCCATCAAGCTAAATTCACCTACGTGAGCTAAAGATTCTTGCCACCCTTGCAAAAACCATAGCGCAAAGGCTAAACCAACACCACCGATTAAAATTGGACGCTGCAACATACCAGCCACACTCGCAACATCTCTAGTCTAATGATTTCCCACAATAAAATAGCACTCTAAGTGACTCTGAACGTGCCGAGTTTACTATACTTTGTAATCTGTTGATGGCAAGCTACTTGTTACCTGCGATAGTTGACGGTCAGAAACAAATGTACTATTTTAACTTCAGCCATTTTTTCAGTGAGGAGTAAAGGTAATGAAATTCTCCTACACGATTCTCTACGTTCGGGATGTTGCTTCAGCGATCGCATTTTACGAAAGTGCCTTCGGTTTAAAGCAACGATTTATTCATGAAAGCGGACAATACGCTGAGATGGAAACAGGGGGAACGACACTTGCTTTTGCCTCAAACGAATTAGCGCGATCGAATTTTCCTCAAGGATTTCAAGAGAACAATTTATCAAATCTACCTGCTGGAATTGAAATTGGTTTTGTTACAGAAGATGTATCAGCAGCTTTTGTAAATGTGGTGAATGCTGGTGCTGTAGCTGTTGTAGAACCCAAAGTTAAACCTTGGGGACAAACAGTAGCATATGTCCGCGATTTGAATGGAATTTTGGTTGAAATTGCTAGTCCGATTCAAACAGCATAAAACAAAACCCCGCAACTTTTTACAGTGCAGGGTTTCATCTTTTGATTTGGTGGCGGGAAGTGGATTTGAACCACTGACCTTCGGGTTATGAGCCCGACGAG
>ERZ1066120.911-NODE-911-length-22278-cov-14.908968_pt1 | contig 22278 bp, 20 predicted proteins | sample MGYA00382767_ERZ1066120 | MGnify/ENA primary metagenome ERZ1066120 (study PRJEB33369, sample SAMEA5778350) | biofilm metagenome | biome: Industrial cooling water; feature: Water cooling tower basin; material: Biofilm | place: United Arab Emirates | collected...
GCGCTTCGTTCCACCTCTGATTGTTTCCGAAGCAGAACTGGACGCAGCATTGCAAATTGTCGAACGGGTGATCGCTACTCTAAACATGTAGAAGCGATCGCCAGACAGCAGAAAAAAAGTCAAAATTTTTGCGTGACTACAGCACAAAAGGGTGGTGTACTTTTTTTAAGTTCTCAGGGTTTAGTCAGCGATCGCGCTGAGTATAACGAGTATAAAAATATACTTATTTTCTGCCGCACTCACCACCCCCTGTTCTCTCAGGAGATCCTGATGGAAAATTTCTGCTTCCTCCACAAGTTCTGCATTATTTTGCTCTAAATTCTAAAGATGAGCCGGTTTCGAGGAGACTACGACCATGCCTGCCTTTATTCCTTTTGATAACACTGTTGAATTTATCACAGCTGTCTATTTTGCTTCTGTGTTTGCAATTATGGCTGTTTCTCAGTTTTGTTTAGCAGCGATCGAAACTGTTGAGGGAGCGAGTAAATAGATTGAAAACTCTTGCCTCAAAAACTGATGATCTGAAAAAATTATGACTTTAGTTCATTCCACTCCGTACGTTTTGAGCTACCAAGCAAAGCTTATTCCATTCGCTCGTAATTTGATTTAACTTGCGGTTGAGAGTGGAGGCGATCGCATCTAAATTTTTGCCAGACTTTCTTAACTCTACAACTTGGCGCTGCCACGGAGTTAGTTGCTCCCAAAACTCTTGCCATTGCTTAGGCGTCAATCCGAAACTGTGTTCTTCCAAACTCGTTCCCAGCCAATTACTAACTAGTCCTGGCTGATGTTTTAATCCAAACACCTTTACGGCATGGTAGACAATTTTTTCTCGCAGCCGATAGGCTTCTTTTACTGATAAATTTAACTGCTGGGCGATCGCTTCTTGAGATCTACCTTGCAAATATAGTTCTAACCATTGCGCGGCATTTTCTCCCAAGTGGTTAGTTAAATAGTTGCTAAATTCCCATTGGACGAGATGTCGTGCTGCGTGCTGTTCTGCTTGGGTTTGACTGTCTTGGTACATACTGACTGCTTGCACGTCGATCGCGTTCCAAGTGCGATCGCTATCATCAGAGAGTAGTTCCTCAGAAAGTAGTTTGAGGATTCTGCGTTCTGGAACTTGCGTGACTCCTCCCATCTGCGTCCGGCGGAGGAAATTGACAAAGCGATGCAAGATTAACGGTCGATTGCGAATCGGGCGCAAACAATATTCTTCCACGGTAGCCAACAGCAAGGCAGTCCGCAGCCTCATATCGTCAGTACACTCGGCAATCCAGGCTGTTTGTTGTTGCAAATAGCGATCGCGCTGCAATAAATCTTGAATAATTTCTTGCAAAACATCAACTACTGCCCGACGGCGATCGCCACCCAAAGCTACAAGGGCGCGAATTTTATTCCGCAGTAGTACTAAACTGCACAAACGCATTGTCAAGCGTTGATAAGCCTGTTGAGGTGAAACCCCTAGATATCGCTGTTTGAGAATGCGAAAGCGGTATTCCATGGCTTGCTGTGCTAAAGATAACTGAAGAGAATTGCACGTTTGAAAACGTTCTGTATCTTCACCGATCAGCCAACGGATTATACTTTCTCTACCAGTATCGCTTTGCACCGGACATTCTTGAGTGAGACGCAAACGCCATTCTTGCGAGATTTCTGTCGCTGTAGCTAGATGGCGATCGCGCTCCGCCACGTTTAGTTGTATAGTCTGCATATCACCCTACCGCGTGTTGAACTATTTTCTTAAATAGCGAGCGACTGGGAAATTTATGCAGGGGTTAGAGGATCTCTGAGAATCTCTTTTGTCGTAGTCAAAAAGTCAACTAGTCTGACACGCCGAGAAAGATCGGCTCGACTTTATCCATTATGGCGACCGCTTTGGTGCGATCGCCACAAATGCTTGCAAAAAAATCAGGGCGATGTTTTCGCCCTTGAACAAAACTGAATTTAAATAGTACTAACTAGCGATCTGCTCTACCGTAGGCTCTATTTTTTTGATAACTCCCTCTGGTAAAGGTACGTATCCTAGCTCTTCACTGAATTTTTGACACTCATTCAATGTATATTCGACAACATTCTGTAGAGTTTTAGCTTTTTGTTGGTCTTGGTACTCGTCGTAAACTAGAAGCCAGGTGTAAGTCACGATTGGATATGATTGTTCTCCCTGCGGATCTCTAGCAAAAGAAACCAAGTTTTCAGGTAATTCTATTGACTCCAAGGCATTAGCAGATGTCTCGGCTGAAGCGACAACGTAATTGCCAGCATTGTTTTCTAAAGCAGCAAAAGGAATATTATTCTGCTGGGCGTAGCCGTATTCTACATAGCCGATCGCGCCTTTGGTCTGTTGAATCTGGGCAGTAACTCCTTCATTACCTTTGGAACCAACGCCTGTGGGCCAGTTTACAGTTGTACCTGCACCAACTTTACTTTTCCATTGCGGGCTAATTTCACTTAAGTGTTCGGTAAAAACGGCTGTAGTACCGCTACCGTCAGAACGATGAACGACTGTAATCGGTAAGTCGGGTAAATTTACGCCAGGATTGGCTTCGGCAATTTGTGGGTTATTCCAATTCTTGATTTCACCTGTAAAAATTGCTGGGTAAATTTCTCTTGGCAATCGGATCGGCTTTTCAAGATCGGATAAATTGTATGCTATTACGATCGCGCCCGCAGTTAAGGGAATTGTCAGTGCCCCGCGTTCAACTTTTTTTCTTTGTTCTTCCGTAATTGCCACATCGCTAGCACCAAAGTCTACTGTTCCTTGTGTAAACTGCTCGATGCCAGCGCCGCTACCTACAGATTGATAGCTAACTCGGACGTTAGGGTTCTTCTGGTTGTACTCGTTAAAACAGCGTTGGTAAAATGGAGCCGGAAAAGATGCTCCAGCACCAACAAGGGAAACGTTACCGCCTCCGGTATCTGCCGCAGGAGAAGCACCAGGATCTCCACTCGGTGCATTATCAGTTGCTTGTGGCGGCTGACAGGCAGCAGTACCCAAGGAGATGGCAATTAAGGGTAGAAGAAAAGCTCGTCGCATCGAAGGAAGTTGAGTCAGCATAGAATATCTTTTGAGTTATACAAAAACATCACGTTTACACTCGGATCGATTGGCTGTTACTAAAAAGAAAACTGAGTACTATCGGCTCTTTTCCGTAATTCCAGCCCTGTGAGAAATTTGAAGTGGGCGATTGCCGCAGCGTCTATCTAGCGATCGAACCTCTGAAATTATTGCCAAAATATGACTTGAAAACGTAGCTTTCAACGAATTTGTTAGAGAAGAAAAGCGATCGGCTTCGTTTAACAATTTAAATTCCTGTCTTGAGCTAGAAAACAGTAATTTAGCTATTATCAAGCTTGTGAGAACAGTAACATTTTGAAAAAAGATATCAATTGAATCAAGTATCGATAGGATTATTTCCTAGGAGATAGTTGAAACTTAAAAATTACTGCTTTATTAAAGTAATAGCAATATAAAGTCAATGTTCTTTTAGGAGAATTGGAATTAACTTTTGGTTAAATATTGATTAGTAAATGTTTAAATTGCCTGGAATAAACAAACAGGCAAATGGCAAGCTGATATCCCAGAAACAGATTTAATTCTAAGAGTGACTAAATAAGCTTTTTATGCATAAAAAATTTAAGGGGCTTTGACAAGGATCGCACTTAGCAGAATTTGCTTGGGTGATTGATGAATATCACGCCCAGACTAAAGCAATGCTGTTAAGCAGATTCGATCGAAACGACAATCGGATTTCGCATTACTTATGTGGTGAGGCAGCGACAGAAGCGTAGTCTCATGCGGTGAGATTTTATCTCCGTAACCGTTATGCCGTCTCCTAGAGAGATACCGCAGGATATAGTCACCCAAAATCATCAAGTTCGATCGCAACGTGCAGTTGGCTTTAGCGGAGTGACTTTAACTACAGAGCAATCGAATCGCTATCGCACTTTAGCTGCAACGGTGACATCAAAATTGAGCTGAAACGGTTTGAAATTGGCTCCGGCTTTGGGAGTACCTTTCAATTCCACCTGATAAGCACCAGGTTTGGGAAACACAATTTCTGCGCCAGGAATGCCTTGATATTTCTCAGCTGTCACGGCTTTGAGTGACGGCTGTAAAAGTGGTTTAGCGTCTTTCTGGCGCGGTTCGGCATAGACTGCTAGCTGGCAATTACACTGTTGAAGAGGAATTGTTTGTCCGCCTCTACGTGTCAGTGCGATCCAAGCTAGTGTCGCTTTTCCCGCTTGGGGATTGTCGTCAGGTTCGAGGTGAATTGTCCCGCCAACATCGCCCGAGATTTCGACTTTATGGGCGATCGCTGGAGTCGCGATCGCTCCTGTTGCTAGTATGATGAGTAATAACCATTTAGCGTTTCGTGACATGGTAATACTAAGATTTTTTAGCTGAAACATAGTATTTTTCTATATGGAAAATTGACCAAACCCAACGCGATCGCACTAGCAATACCCCCACGATGGCAACTCCCAAGAGAATTGCATGTAGCTGACTGTTTCTACTAACGCTACCTAAATAGTGAGAACCAATCAGCACGGCATGAACTGCACTCAAAATTGTGGCTGGAATTCCTAATAGATGAATTTGTCGCCAGCGCGTGCCGAGAAAATTTTGGGCGCGATCGCAACTCGTAATTGCAGCTGGAGTCATTAAGACAATAGCAACAAATCCCAATATTAAACTGACTTGATGCATGGGTAACAGAAAAGCGAATGCATCTAAATTCCAGTCCAGCGTATGCGCCATCATGTGGGTTGTATGCGCCAAAGCAAGTACGAAGGCTCCCACGCCTAAGACGCGACGATATTGTAAGGGTGCAGTCCACAAACGACCGAGCGGACGGGCAATTAGAGCTAGCATAAGGCAGAATAGCGATGCATGACCTGTATAGTCAGTCATCGTGTCTCCAGTCCGCAACAGAGTTATTGCCCCAATTGCAACAGTAATCCAGCCACCTAAACGAAACAATTGACTGCGGCGATCGCGACTTAAAAACGATGTAGAAACTCCTACCCCTAACATCATCGGTAGAGTGCCAATTCCAAAAGCTAACATCGTGGCTGCACCCTGCCACACATGTCCTGTTTCTGCCGCTTTAATTTGAGCCGCATACAAAAAGCCACAAGGCATCAAACCCCACACTAAACCCAAGCCTGCGGGCGTCCACCACCTTGTCTGTAGCGATAATTTGACCATACCCGTACTCAGGCGCTCGTGCCATTTGCCACGAGTCAGGGGGTGTAGCAGGGGAAGGTGAGGGATAAATTGGGGGTTAATTTGCGCTAGACCAAATAAAATGAGCATGATTCCCGTCAAAATAGCCAACCAGCGCCGTATCTCGCTTCCGATTCCCGCTATTTGCCCGCTAGCGATCGCGATCGAACCAATCGCCCCAATTGCCGCGCCGACGAGAACGTAACTAATAATTCGCCCTAGGTTTAATAGAGTATGAAAATATAATTGCTGCTGCCACTTCGGTTTTTCTTGTTGACTTGATAGGGAAAACGCCACTGTTAGAGGTCCGCACATCCCAACACAGTGTCCGAAACTTCCCAAGAAACCGAGGGTCACGATCAGTAGAAAGTCAAAAGTCAAAAGTCAAAAATTTCTACTTTTTAGTTGCGGGTACTTCTACGATTTGCGTAGCTTCTATCATCTTACCGTTGCGAGCTAAGACCTGATGATTGTTAGCATTCAAGCTGACTCTAATTTCGTTTTTACCAGGTTTGAGATTATCTAGGTAGTACCAAGAGCTGTATAAACGAGTGATTTTTTTGCCATTGACGTAAAGATGAGCGTGTCCTTCTCCTGGCTGTGCGGCTTTGTTCACATCTTCTGGGGCAAATTTGAAGTTTGTCGTTTGCACTTCCAGGTTATAACCGCGCATGGTATCGGGATGCACCACTAGTTTCACCGATGGGACTGGTTCGCTTGCGGGAATTTCCCTCATCTGGTGATGGGGGTCTGCACTGGTACGGGTATGAGAATCGGATGGGGTATCGCGATCTTGAGCCGCAGTAATTCCAGCGTCGTTCGCCAAAATGGTAACGCCAACGGCAGCAAGTACGAGGAGCGATCGCTTAAGCATTCTGTTTGACTGCAGAGATAGGAAAACAGAGATATTAAAACAAATATCTTCTAACTACGGCTTCTCACTGTAGGAAAAAATTCTGTTTGAGTCAAAAGACGAGCCGTCGTACATGCGAGATCGCTACCATTCAAATTCAACCGTGAATTAATCCATCCGGCATGATTGCCCAGGCTAAATCTACTTGCTCTTGTTGCAGTTGAGATTTTAGTTTTGCCCGCTTGAGGTTAGCTGCCCGCAAAATTAACCCCTCCATTTTGGCATCAACTAAATTAGCTCCGGTTAAATTTGCTCCGCTCAGATTAGCTTGACTTAGGTTTGCCCAACTCAAATCTGCTTGGGCTAGGTTTGCCTTAATTAGCTCCACCCGTTCTAAGTTGGCTCCCCGCAGCGTTGCTAAAATCAATTTGGCATCAGTCAAATTGGCGTGATGCAAATTGGTTCCAGTTAGATTTGCTCCACTCAGATTAACTCCAGCTAGGTTTGCCTCGCTGAAGTCAACTCCTACTAGATCTGCACCACTAAAGTCTGCTTCGCTCAGATTAACTTTCCACAAGCTCAAGCCGCTCAAATGAACTTCGCGAAAATCTCGCTCTCCCTGGTTGTAGCGACTAACTAATTCTGCAGCATCCATACTATCGCGGTTCGTTTCCCAGCCAAAAGGCGATCGCATCGACCCAAAATTCATGGGGAGTCTCCTTCTATACCTACAAAAATCTCATCCCCGATCGCGCGACTCGGATAACAGCGTACGGGTTGCAAGTCTCGCTCTAGTTCTGTCAAGTCAGATGGATAAACATTACGGGGATAAACATTGACTCCTGTTCTGACATCGTAGAGGTAGTGATGCCAAGGACATTCGATCGTGTTTCCCCACAAAGTTCCCTGCTCTAAAGGTCCATCTTGGTGAGGGCATTGGGCGGCTAGAGCGTAGATCTCTCCATCTAAATTCACTAACAGCAAGCGTTTATTTCTAACTTCCACAACCTGCATAGTACCTGGAGACACAGCACTGAGTTTAGTAACTTTGACAAATTCAGTCATAGTAAGATTTTGATGTAGAGACGCGCTTTGGCGCGTCTTTATTCTCTATAGTTTGTGACCGTTAGAAGGTGCGACTAAAAAGCGTGAAGTATATGGCGATTCTCCGGGTGCGCCTCTGCGAATGTGACCGGAAGGACCTTCACCTAAAAATTCAGAGAACCAAGCTTCGTGTTCGATCTCCTCGTTAAGAATAGCCAAGGATAGCTCGTAGGTGCGGTGATCTTTACCAAAGGTCATGTTGCAGATCTCCGTGTAAACCCGAATAGCGCATCGTTCTGCTTCTACCAAAACCTGAAGCATTGGTCTAATATCACCTTGTTGCATTGCCTGCTGGACTTCTGAGACTGCTTCCTTTGATTCCTCACTTCCGCCACTAGTAAAGCCAACTCGCGGCGTGGATGTGCCATTACCACGATTCCATTCGGGCAAGTAAGCATCTGGACAAGCGGCTTCATTAGAAAAGTCTCGAATATCCCTTGGTAACTGTCCGCCTAATTCATAGATTCGCGGTACTAAAGCCTCGAAGTGGTTGCGGTCTTCTAACCTTGCATCCTCGATGATTTCTTTCAGTCCTTCACCTTCAAAACCAATGGCATTAACCCGCAGAATTGTGTAGTAGTAGTAAGTGGTAAATTCAGCAGACGCGGCACGGACGAGCTTCTGTACCAACTCGTCTACATTTACACCAGACTTCTGAACGACTTCCTGGGCAATTTTAGCCATAGTGTTCCTCCTCCCTCTTGTATAGGGATTTGTGAAAAGTCTTTTGTTAAAGCCGTGATAGGCAATCTCTTGCAATCGGCTTATCTCAAACTCGTAACGAATTTGAGTTAATGCCATACTACGATCTTGAACAAACCGAGAACAAATGTGTGAGATTTAATAGAAAAATTAAAATTCTTTACACTTCTTTACGCCTCGAGAAGTATTTAATCTGTTGCTGAAGCCAACTGACAATTTTCATATATTTATTGACATCAGCAGCGCGATCGCTTTATCTCTTCTTTTTAGTTTATCTGCCAATTTAAACTTTTTACACAATAACAGCTTTTGCTAGCGAATTGTTTACACTAACTTCGGTAATTCTTCCAGTTTGAAACTCATGAAAAATCAATTATTCTGTATTTGGCTCTGTGCCAGCTAAGTCGATCGCCAATCTCTGGGAAATAATCATGACATTTGAAAAAGAATTAGAAGAAATTACTGCATTAATTTTATTCAGCTGCACAAGCCTATTTTTTGGATTTTTATTGTTTTTTATTTGGGCTTATTCTTAATATTTTTTGAATAGCCTTTAACAAGTAAGGTGGGCAATGCCTACCTTATTTTTTTGACAAAAATCGAAATGTCGGAGTAAAACCTTCCATTTCTTCTACTAGATGAAAACCAACTCAAAGAACTATTAGAGCTTGCTAGCATAGCCGAACAGAAGATGCGAGAAAGTAGTGAAGGACTAATTGCCTTAGCAGAAAAATGGCAAGACAAAACTAAAGCTCAATCTCAAAATTCAGGACAACGAGGATAAATATTCTGTAGCTGAATATCTAATTCCTGCTTGTTTAAATCTGCGTAAGGCTTCACCAAGGCGATCGCGTTCTAATATTAAACTAATTCGCACGTATCCTTCTCCCCCCGCACCGAAAGCATTTCCAGGGGTAACGACAACTCCAGTTTGCTGCAACACTGATAAAGCAAAATCTGTAGAACCCATTCCAGGCGGGCAAGGAATCCACAAGTACATGGTGGCTTTAGTTTTAGGAATATTCCAACCGAGTTTGGCTAATCCTTGAATCAGAAAATCGCGGCGGCGTAAATAACGTTGTTGGACTTGATGTAAATATTCGTCTGGAAGCTGTAAAGCTGTTTCGGCGGCTGTTTGCAATGCGGCAAAAATCCCGTAATCTAAATTTGTTTTTAACGTCCGCAAGCCTTGGATAATCTGACTATTTCCTACCACAAATCCCACGCGCCAACCTGCCATATTGTAGGTTTTAGACATGGTGTGAAATTCTACACCGATATCTTTTGCCCCAGGTATTTCTAATAAACTAGTGGGTTGATAACCATCAAAAGCTAATTCGGCATAACATAAGTCATGCACTAATAAAATCTCGTATTTGCGGGCAAAGGCAACAATTTCTTCAAAAAATTCGCGGGGAGCAGTAGCGGCTGTAGGGTTGCTGGGATAGTTAAAGTAGAGGATTTTCGCTTTTTTGGCTACGGCATCGGGAATTGTAGAGAGATCGATCAACCAGTCATTTTCTGGTTTGAGAATGAGGCTGTAAATCTCTCCGCCAGCAATGACGGGACCGCGAAAATGGACGGGATAGGAGGGTGAGGGGACTAATACCACATCGCCAGGGTTAATATAGGCGATCGCTAAGTGTCCCAGTCCTTCTTTGGAACCAAGTAGTGGTAGTGCTTCGCTGTCAGGATCGAGATTCACACCGTAGCGGCGATGATACCAATTTGTAATTGCCCGTCGAAAACTTGCCGTACCTTCAAACGGAGGATAGCCGTGATTGGCTGGATTTTTCAATGCCGCGATCGCTGCATCGATTACAGGCTGCGGTGCTGCGCCATCGGGGTTTCCCATCCCCAAATCGATTAAATCGATCCCTTGTTCTCTAGCTTTCGCTTTTAATTCATCTAAACGAGCAAATACGTACTGTGGTAACGCCCGCACGCGATCCGCCGGACTAATCCAATCCAAGCTCATTGAGCTACCTCTTCGTTGACGAGATTTGTAGTGATGGGGTTAATGTTATCTTTACTGCTAGCCGGAGCTGTGGTAGAAACCATCGCCGCCATCAACTGTTCTGTAACAACTTTAAAGGGTAGCCGATGAATATCAGATTTGGGATTTAAAGCGATTTCTGCCGCTTGTTTGAGTTGGGTAATGGTAATATTTTCCAGTCCCAAGTCTGCGAGAGTTTGAGGTAGTCCGATTTCGGTATAAAACTTAAGTAACTGTTGTCGTGCGGTGGCTGCCAGTTGATTGCCCTGCACCATTTCTTCTAACCGCAACTGGACTAAGATGCCGTAACTAACTTTTTCACCGTGAATGCTGCCGTGAATCGGTAGGTGGGTTAAGCCATTATGGACGGCATGAGCGGCAACAGTACGGCATTGAGCGCCCCCTAAGCCACCAATGACTCCTGCGAGTAAAACTGTAGCATCGACAACTTCCCGCCAAACTTCGCTACCTGGTGCTTGTAAAGCAGCAGTGGATTTTTGAAATAAAATATCGCGCAGTACCCTAGCTTGTTGCACGGCTGCAATCACTAAAGTCTGCTCCGAGTGTCCGCTACTTACCGAGGCTTCGTACCATTTGGCGATCGCATCTCCAATTCCTGCAACTAAAGTATGTTTGGGAGCAGTTTGCACCAGCTCGTAATCTAGAATGAGTAAATTAGGGCAATTGGACAGGCTTACGTCATATAAAAACGCTCCGTCTTCGGAATAGACGTTAGAAAGAGCCGTCCAAGCCGCACAGGTAGCCGCCGAAGTCGGAATCGTGACAATAGGTAACTCACCGCACTGATACGCCAACAATTTCGCCGTATCTAAGGCTTTTCCACCACCAACACCAATAATGAGATCGGCTTTGTGCGCTGCTACCGCTTGCTTTAATGCCGTTAAACTCGCCTCGCTGCAATCTCTACCGTAGCTTGCCTGGTTAAATTTCAATCTTTGTTTTTCCAACACGGATTTTAACCGAGGTTGGACAGCAACCAAAGAGCGATCGCCTCCTACAATCAAAGGACGGCTACCTAAGCGCGCGATCGCGATTCCGGCTGCTTCTAAAGCTTGCGGGGCGCGGATTACCTGTGCTGGGGCTACGGACAGACAAAGCATTTTACTAGTATTTGGTGATTGAATATATAGTATAAGCGAGTGGTAATTGGTAGTTGGTAGTTGACGGTTGACCGTTGCTCTTTCTCCCTCAGCTCCTGAGCTACTCTTCCCCCGACTCCCGACTCCCGACTCCCGACTCCCGATTCTCCCCTGGCAGTTGAGCCAAACTATCGGGATCGATCTTAATTTCCATCGCACTGTCATTGCGGTTGGAAAGCGATCGCTCGATCTGTCCTAAGTAGAGGGGTTTGGTAACTCCTGGCTCTGGATGCAGATTTGTCCTGACTCGAATTGTGAGTTTATCGTCCTGTCTGCCCAAGCGACCGTAGGAGAATAAATCGCTGGCGGCTTGTTGCATTGTTGCTTCTAGCGCCTCGCGATCGATGGTAGGGGGTACGGCAATGACGGTTTGCGTCCCGCCGTTGTCAAATACTAAAGAGTAGCGTACTGCGCCTGGAATTACCGTGCGGGTGAATGGTACTAAACCGAGGGCAAACAATCCGCCCGTGAGTACGCCTAAAAAGCCAGTAATCCCGACAAGGCGAAACCTAATTCCCCATTTCAGCAGAAAACCCAGGACGGTTATCGCCGCCAAAGCTAGAGTGGTTATCCCTACCCACCCAGAAGCATTGAGAAAATCAGTTGTAGTTGGCATTATAAAATCAAATAGTGAGATTGATTACTCGTTTTCGTTACTGACAAATCCATTTGCTTGCCCGTTGCTTGATTCCAAGGCGGCTTTGAGGGTATGCCAAGTGAGGTTAGCACATTTGATTCGCACGGGAAACTGAGCGACTCCTGCCATTACGTTGAGTTTGCGCTGTTCTTTGGGAAACTCGTCTTCCCCTTTCATCATTCGTTGGAAGCGCTGCACCATCTCTAATGCGTCGCTGACAGGCTTACCACGCAAAGCATCTGCCATTAAGTCAGCCGATGCCATCGCGATCGCGCAACCTTCACCATCAAATTTTACATCTGCGATCGTATCGCCCGCTTCATTCAGTTGCACCGTTAGTTCAATCGTATCGCCACAAGAAGGATTATGTCCCCGTTGATACCGATGCACGGGATTGGTTTTTCCTTTGTGGCGCGGTTTTTTATAGTGTTCTAATATTACCTGCTGGTACAGGTCGCGGACATTACCCAAAGTCATAATTGCATTTGCGATCGGGTTTATTTACCTACTTCCATCCTATCAGGGTATCTCAGGTGCGATCGGGTCGTTTTGACGTACCCTACCAATTCGGGAAAGAAAGCTTGAAAACTCAGATCTAATTCCTGATAATGAGCTGTTAATTCTTCAGTACCACTAGCTAAAATCTGTCCTTGCCTGTTCACGCGATGAGCCATACGGTTGAGCGTTAGCTCTATTCCACTAATATATTGATAGTTATTCAACCAATCTTGCTGAAGCATTTGTGGTAACGCACATTTGAGGCGATCGGGTAGAATCGATTGATGTTGTGACAATATTGCGTATACTTTTTGACTAAAATCATCAAGCGTCACCGAACTATAATTCTGCCAATCTCTAGCTAAAAAATGGTCGTAGAATACATCTATCAAAATACCTGCAAATCTTCTCCTTGTTGCAGAAATTAGTTGTTTAGCTTCTTTGACTATTGGGTGCGAATCTGTATATGCATCGACTTTTCGATGTAATTCTATTCCTTGCTGAATTGCTACTGAATATTGTTCTTTCCTTACTCCTTGAAGAAAATCACCTAAAAGATTACCTATAATCGATTCTGGGCGATCGTCAGCTAAAAATAGGTGCGCCAAATAATTCATTTCTCTGCTTGTCTCTGCTTGACGAATTGCTCGATTTTGTCTTGGATAGCTTGACTTGTAGCGCTAATTTCTTCAGCCGGAATTTGCCACAATTTAGTAATTAACCATTCAGGAACGGGACTAATTACCATATGACATTTACCGCATAGGGTAATTAAATTTGCCAGATCGTTTGTTCCGCCTTGACTTCTCGGCAGAATATGATGCACTTGTCCGCTATGTTCTTTCCCGCAGACTTGACATATACGGTTGTCTCGCTGTAATACTTTCTGTCTAATTTTTCGCCATTCTGACATACTTTAACTATATAGGCTTTACACTATCTCCCACTTGTGCCGAATCGAATGGCAATTTTCTAGGAGAAACTATTTCTTCTACTGCATCTCCTAGTGCAGCGGATGGAATGTATGGATGTCCTCTTCTAGTTATAGTTCTATTGGCAATTTCAGTTTGGTCAGATTCAATTGTCGCCATCTTTTCCTGTACGTGAATAACTTTACCCGTCCCTTTAACTATCTCCAAATAGCCTAAAGATTCGTGAGTTATTGGATCTAATATTTCTTCCTCACTCAAGTTATATACCAAAAATCTTTGCCCTAATCTAATCCCGTGTTCTGCCCCTCTATTAATTGCAAGTTTATAGGGATCGATAATTCTAGCGATCGCTGCTGGAAAAGTTTTTTCTATTGTATTCCTTGCTTCAACCATAATATCATCCTTACAGCGTACCATCTAAGAAGGCTCTGGGAATGTTTGGCTTGATTCTAGTCTTGCTTAAAATAGTTAGATCGTTATTTTCTAACTGCTTAACTACTGCTTCATAACCAGGGCGAACACGAATTATTTCAATTTGAATCTTGCTGTCACGTTGTATGTTAACTACCCTTCCCATTGCAATCAGAAATTCAAAGCTGTTATCAAAGTAATAGAAAGAAACTACAGCATCAATAGAAAATAATTCGGAAGGTTCTAGTAGAAATATAGTTTGATTAGTTACTGAATTTTTACTAGCAACAAGAATCTTAGGCAAAGATAGAAAATCTTTACTTTTTTTGAAAAGCTCGTAGGCTGTACTAGCAAAAGTTATTACCAAAACCAAGGCTAAAATTGCGATGAGTAGAAATAGCCATAGGGGAATTGTTGTTTTGGGAGAGAACAACCAAAGTAGTATTCCTATGATAATCCCTATGACTCCCAGCAATACCCCCTGGATTTTCAGAAAGTTTGACCAGACAAATCCCCAAAAACTTTGATTCATGCTGACTCAATATCTCAAATCGGTAAGTCAGCGCGGGGGTTGAAGGTTTCTATTTGACGGATTTTCTCGTATAAATCCCGTTCTTCAGGACTGATGTTTCTGGGAACGACGATTTGAATCTCAACAATTTGATCGCCTCTTTCGCCATCAGGATCGGGATAACCTTTCTTCGCTAGTCGCAATCTTTGCCCAGTTCGCACGCCTGGAGGTAAATTCATTTGTACCAAACCATCTAAAGTCGGTACTTCTACCGCACCACCTAAAATCGCCTCGACGGGAGTAATTGGTAACTGAATCGCAATATCGTTACCTTCTAACTTGAAATACGGATGGGGAGGAACGGTAATTTTCAAATAAAGATCGCCGCCGCCAATTCCTTGTTCTCGCAGGCGAACGATCTGTCCAGTGTACATCCCAGGTGGCATGTTGACTTCTAGCGATCGCCCATCTTCTGGGAGGCGAATGCGCTCCAATCCGCCTTCGTATGCTCGCTCTAAGGGTATAGTTAACTTAGCCTCAATATCGCGTCGCGCGATCCTGGCATTAACTGTGTAAGCTGCTTTAGTCGTCCCAGGACGAAACGGATCGCGGGGTGCTGTGGTCGTTGGTTCGTCGTCGGCTGTTGCAGTCCTCGCTTGTTTGCGCCGTCCTAAAACTTGATCGACAAAATTATTAAAGTCGGGAAATGCGCCGTAATCGACTTTATTGCCATTACCGCGACTATCGCCAGTCTTAGATCGTGAAGTCTGCTTGCTCCAAAAACCAGGCTGGTTCCAATATTTAGTGTACTGGTCGTATTCTGCCCGTCGAGTTGGGTCAGAAAGGACTTCGTAAGCTTCGCCAATTGCCTTAAATTTTTCCTCTGCCTCTTTATTGCCTGGGTTTAAGTCAGGATGATATTGTCTGGCCAAGCGCCGGAAAACCTTTTTAATCTCCTCGTTGCTTGTCTCTCTGGAGACTCCCAACACTTCATAGTAGTCGCGAAAGTTACGCAAATCTTGCATAGTTTAGCTATCTGCTTGCAGCTTTTGGCTGTTAGCTTTTATAAGTTACGAGTATTTTTTTCTATTTGAGTTGTAGCAACTAACAAGCCGATCCGGCTAATTGCTAATCGCTAGATTATAGCCAATCGTCGTCATCATCCCAATTATCTCGGTAAGTAGGACGCTTGCGACTACTGGGCTTATCTCCGTAAGAAGGGGAACGATCGCGGCTATAGTCTTCTCTACCATAGTCGTAGTAGTCGCGATCGCGATAGTTATCTCGGCGGGGTATGTCGAAGTAATCATCGTCATCACCCGTAAAGATGCGCTTGATCGAGTCAAATAATCCTTCTTCCTCATCGTCACCATAATATTCGCGGATCTCGCGTTTTAACTCGTAGATTGCATCTTGCAGTTCCACAAATAGTTGGTCGATACCGCGATCGTTGTTCTCCTCTAAGTTTGCCCGCAGTTCGCGGACTAAACTTTCGATCCGCTGGCGTTGACTCCGGGCAAATTGCATCCCGAAGTCTAACGCGACTTCCTTCAATTGTCGTTCTGCTTCGACTGTCAACGACTCCGCCCGCGTTCGCTTTTCTACCCGTTCTTTGCGCTGACGATCGATATCGGCGTACTGTTCGGCATCGCGAATCGCCCTTTGAATTTCTCCTTCGCTGAGGGTAGAAGCCCCTTGGACGGTGATACTCTGTTCTCTACCTGTAGTGCGATCGAGTGCCGTTACTTGTAAAATGCCGTTGGCATCGACATCAAACGAGACTTGAATTTGAGGAATGCCCCTCGGTGCGGGTGGAATACCCGTGAGTTTGAACCGTCCGAGGGATTTGTTATCAGCTGCCATTTCCCGTTCGCCTTGGACGACATGAATTTCTACTACAGTTTGATTATTTTCCGCAGTAGAAAAGATATCGGAACGACGCACGGGAATAGTAGTGTTGCGCGGGATCAGTTTTTTCATCACGCCGCTAATGCTTTCCAATCCTAACGATAAAGGCGTGACATCCAATAGCAGCACGTCTTTCATCTCGCCACCCAGAATGCTGCCTTGAATTGCTGCCCCCACAGCCACCACTTCATCGGGATTGACGTTTTGATTGGGTTCTCTACCGATTAGCGCCTCTACGAGTGCCTGTACCATTGGCATCCGCGTTGCCCCACCAACGAGGACAACTTCATCGATATCTGCGGGTCGCAAGTTAGCGTCCGTCATTGCCCGCTTGACAGGGACGCGCAACCGTCCTAACAGATCGGTACACAATCCTTCAAATTGGGAACGAGTCAATCTTGTTTCTAAGTGCTTGGGTCCGTCATCTGTAGCGGCGATGAAGGGGAGGTTAATATCCGTTACCGTCACGCCAGATAATTCGATTTTCGCCCGTTCCGCTGCTTCCATTAAGCGCTGCAAAGAGGAACGATCGCGTCTTAAGTCTACCCCCTCTGTCTCTAGAAATTGTTCTGCCAGCCAATCGACAATTTTTTTGTCAAAATCGTTACCACCTAGTTGGGTATCTCCACTAGTGGCTTTGACTTCAAATACGCCGTCGCCGACATCTAAAACTGACACGTCAAACGTACCACCACCTAGGTCGAACACTAAGATTGTTTGGCTTTCCTGACGGTCTAAGCCATAAGCCAAAGATGCAGCAGTGGGTTCGTTCAAAATCCGCAAGACTTCTAAGCCAGCAATTCTTCCAGCATCTCGCGTGGCTTGGCGTTGAGAGTCATTAAAATAGGCAGGAACGGTAATGACTGCCTTGGTGACGGGTTCCCCCAAATATTTGCTGGCATCTTCCACCAGCTTTTTTAGCACCATCGCCGAGACTTCTTCGGGAACGAATTCTTTATTCAGTCGCGGGCAGTCGATTTTAATATTGCCAGCTTCGCCTTTGCGAATTGTATAAGCAACTCGCTTCGATTCGGGGCTGAGTTCGTTATAGTTGCGACCGATGAAGCGCTTGACTGAGTAGAACGTATTTTTGGGGTTGAGGACGGCTTGTCGTCGCGCCATTTGTCCGACCACAACTTCCCCTTCGCGACTGACGCTAACCACGGAAGGAGTAGTCCGCATTCCTTCTGCATTGGCGATCGCCACAGGTTTACCCCCCTCCATCACCGCTATGACTGAGTTCGTTGTCCCCAAGTCGATGCCGACTACCTTGCCCATGCGCGATCGCTCTCCTAATTTGTCTCAATATAATAATATGTTGAGAACTTTTGCTGGATTTATTGTATCTTGCTGGCACTCTAACTAGGGAGCAGGAAGTCGGGGAAGAGAGCTTCAGGAGCGGAGGGGCTTCAGGGGCAGAGGGAGAAATTCTAGCCACTAGCCACCACTCACTATTCTCTTCATGACACATTTATGTCACATCTGTTGCTTATTCTGTATTTCTACAGTGTTGGTAGTTGGTGATTTTTGCGATCGCTAGTTTTTCCCTCTTAAGAGGGAGCCGCTTTGCGATTGGGAAAAGTTTAAATAACTTAACAATTATCTGAGATATGACTGTAAAAAATATAGTTTCAGCCATACTCAGCATTAGTAGAAACTAGCAGATATATTTGAGTTGCCACAGCCAAAGCAAGAGTAAGCATTTTTTTATGAGAGCTTTCGATCTAATTAAAGCAATTGCGTTGAGTGCTGTTGTACTCAGTGCTACAGCAGGCTGTGGCATTTTACCGAAAGAAGCGGCAGATGCTCAATCCCAAAGCAGGGGAGCAGGACAACAGGGACCGCCTGCGGTGGAAGTGGCGATCGCCCGTACGGGAAAAATTCGCACGGAACCGGAATATACAGGGACGACCCTACCGCTACAAGAAGTCTCGCTCAGGGCGCAGGTAGAAGGACGGATATTAAAACTATTAGTCGATGTGGGCGATCGCGTCAAACAAGGTCAAGTTCTTGCCCAGCAAGACGATACCATATTGCGAACGGCGCTGAACCAAGAACAAGCAGAATTAGCAGCCCTGAAAGCAGAAGTTGCTAGAGCCAGAAATCAAGTCAGCAATGCCAGAGCGAGGGTAGAACAAGTACGCTTGGAATTTCAGCAAGCACAGTCAGACTCCCAGCGCCAACAACAATTGGTTCGAGAGGGCGCAGTTGCCGAACAAGCTGCCGAACAAGCGCGGACTAACGCTCAAAGTGCTGCCAAAGTTTTAAAAGCGACCGAAGAAGAAGTCCGTACCGAACAGCAAGCGGTAGCAGCAGCGAGCGATCGCGTTAACGCCCAACAAGCGGCGATCGCTCAAGCCCAAGAACAGTTATCTTACGCCAATATCCGTTCTCCAATTGATGGCGTAGTCACGCAAAAACTTACGGAACAGGGAAATTTTCTGCAAGCCAATGGCGAAGTGCTGCGTCTGGGAGATTTTCGCCGTGTCAAAGTGAACGTAGAAATATCAGAATTAGCCTTAGCAAATCTGCGCGTCGGACAGACAGTAAGGGTGAGATTAGATGCCTTTCCCGATCGGACTTTTACTGGAAAAGTCAGCCGAATTTCCCCAGCAGCCGATCGCACAGCAAGGCTAGTCCCTGTAGAAGTCATAATTCCCAACGACAGCGGACGCATCGGCAGTGGATTGCTAGCACGGGTGAGTTTTGAGAGTAACGCAGCTTCTAGGGTTGTCATTCCGCAGACAGCTGTTGTAGAGGAGACAGAAGAACAGGTAAGTCAAAAGTTAGCTAAAAGCCTGCCCCCGAGCGAAGCGAAGGGTCAAAACTCCCGACTCCCGACTCCCGACTCCCGACTCCCGAATACGGCAACAGTATTTGTCATAAATGGAGAAAAAGTAACAGCGCGATCGGTGAAATTGGGAGAAAGGCTAGATGGTAGAGTCGAAATTTTATCCGGATTGCAACCAGGAGAAAGGTTTGTAGCGAGAAGTGGCAGACCGTTGAAAAATGGCGAAACCGTACGACTGTCGGTTTTATCGGAGTCACAACAACAGGAGTCGTAGGGCAATCTTCAGCCAAGTATCTGCTCAAAGTGGGGAGTTTCTCAGCAAACTCGCCCCTCTAGGAGTCAGAAGTAGAAATTCAGAAGGGTGCTTGAATTTGTCGATACAGAGTATAGGTAATGCAGCAGCCAACATCGGGATTTAGTATCAGCGCCATTTCAATCCGACGACACATCGCCACACTGATGTTAACCGTAGCCGCGATCGTGTTAGGTATATTTTTTCTCACGACGCTGCAAGTCGATCTTTTACCAGCAATTACTTATCCTCGCATCGGCGTGCGGCTAGATGTCCCTGGGGTATCGCCAGAAGTTGCGGTTGACGAAATTACTCGACCGCTAGAAGAAGCTTTAGCAGCTACGGAAGGTGTAGTACAAGTCTATTCCCAGACTCGCGAAGGACAGGTCAGTATCGATCTCTTCTTTCAGCCTGGTGGGAATATCGACCAAGCCTTAAATGATGCTACTGCAGCTTTTAACCGAGGTCGAGGTGGATTGCCTGACAATTTAAACATCCAAGAACCCCGATTATTCAAAGTCGATCCTTCGCAATCGCCAATTTACGAATTTGGTTTAACCTCTCCTACACTCAAACCTGTAGAACTGCGCGTCTTTGCCGATGAAGAACTGGGGCGTGAATTAAGCGTCGTACCAGGAGTGGCAGCTGTGGATGTATCCGGTGGCGTACAGGAAGAAGTGAGAATTAATATCGATCTAAATCGCCTCCAAGCTGTGGGCGTGGGTTTAACTGACGTATTAGACGAACTGACAAACCGCAACCAAGATATTGCTGGCGGTCGCATCTTGGGAGAATCCGAACCCTTGACGCGGACTCGCGGTAGATTTCAAACTTCTCAGGAAATTCGCAACTTATCTTTTGAAGCCGCTACCTTTGAGGAAAATAGCTCTATACCAGGGGTATCGCGGCGCGTTTACCTGCGAGACTTTGCCGAAGTCATAGACGGGACGGAAGATCAAAGGGTTTTTGCTTTTCTCAATAAAACTCAAGCGGTCAAAATTAGCGTCCAAAAGCAACCGGAAGCCAATACAATCGCAGTGGTTGATGGAGTTAAACGGCGGATAGAATCTCTGCGGCAATCGGGTTTAGTTCCTGCCGATATGGTAATAACTCCTACTCTAGATGAGTCAATCTTCATTCAAAACTCAATTTCCAACGTGACTACTGCGGGGCTAGTTGGTGCGGGACTCGCCGCGATCGCTGTTCTGCTTTTCCTCGGTTCGCTACGTCAAACCATCATTATCGTCCTTGCCATTCCCCTAGCGACCTGCGCCGCAATTATCTTAATGGGGTTATTCGGTCTTTCCATCAACGTCTTCAGCTTAGGCGGACTTGCCCTCGGTGTGGGTATTGTCGTCGATAACTCCATCGTCATGCTGGAGAATATTGTCGAGGGAGTAAGGAAGGATGAGATTCATGTAGGGGCGCACAGCCGTGCGCCCCTAGCAACAACCTCAATCGTCGATCGCGCCGAAAGCAGTAGCCGCGAGGTAGAATCTGCCTTGGTTGCTTCTACCAGTACTAACTTGGTGGCGGTGCTGCCGTTTTTGCTGATTGGTGGTTTGTTCTCTCTTTTATTTAGGGAGTTAATACTAACTATCAGCTTTGCTGTGGCTGCTTCAATTCTGGTAGCGATAACGGTCGTACCCATGATGACATCGAGACTAATGGGGATAAAGCGATCGAGTGGAATTAGTAAGTTTTGGTTTTTGCGAGAATTTAATCGCAAATTTGAAGCTGCAACTCGTAGTTACGGCAACTTCTTAAATCGGATCTTACGTTGGCGGTTTATAGTTGTATGTCTAGCTTTTCTCATCCTGGGTGGAGGTAGTTTCTTTTTAGCAGGTCAAATTCCGCAAGAAATTCTGCCTCGCATCAACACCGGACAAGCTAGATTATTCGTGCAGTTTCCTCCTGGGACGGCGCTGGAAACGAACCGCAAAGTGATGGAAATTGTAGACGATATTTTACTCAAACAGCCAGAAACAGAATATATCTTTTCTACTGCGGGTGGTTTTCTGTTTGGCAATAATACCAGTGAAAATCCTCTCCGTGGCAGCAGCAATATTACTCTTAAACCAGGTACTAACGTAGAAGCGTATGTCGCTAAGGTAAGTCAGGAATTCGATCGCCTCAACTTAGTTGAAACAATTATCCGCCTGCGACCGGGAGAGGTGCGAGGTTTGATCTTAACCAATTCTCCGGTGCGGGGAGCAGAGTTGGACGTAATACTTCAGGGATCAGATGCAGAAGAACTGAATCGCGCCGGACAGCAAGTTCTTCAAGCTTTGGAACAGCAGGCAAAACTAGCTAGTTTTCGACCCGATGCGACTCCCAGACAACCGGAAGTCCAGATCCGTCCTGACTGGGAACGGGTAGCAGAATTTGGTTTGACAACTCAAGAAATTGGCGAGACGATCCAAACTGCGATCGAAGGTTCCGTACCAACACAACTACAAAGAGGCGATCGCTTGGTTGATATTCGCGTCCAGTTAAATGAAACTGCCATCCAGCGCCCTTCTCAACTTGCAAGTCTTCCCCTATTTATTGAAGGTAATCGTCAAATTCGCCTTTCAGATGTTGCCCAAATTGAAATCGGTCAAGCACCAGGAGAAGTACAGCGGATCGATCAAAGACAAGTTTTTATTATTGCTGGAACTTTAACAGAGGGAGCGAGTTTAGGGGAAGCACTAGCCGAAGTTAACAGCGTGATGCAAAATATAGATTTGCCGCAGGGAATTAGTGTCATACCTAGTTCGGCGGCGCAGTCTAATCAACAGTTACAAGACTCGTTAAAGCTTTTAGGGGCTTTGGCTGCCTTTCTCGTATTTGTCGTCATGGCAGTACAGTACAACTCTTTAGTCGATCCCTTCGTCATCATGTTTACCGTCCCGCTAGCCTTGGCTGGGGGGATTTTTGGACTATACATTACTCAGACGGCAATTGGAGCAACGGTTTTGGTAGGTGCGGTGTTATTGGTCGGGATTGTAGTCAATAACGCGATTATTATGGTGGAACTGGCGAATCAAATTCGGGAACGAGAGGCGTGTTCCCGTTGGGTAGCAATTGGGCAAGCCGCACCACAACGCCTGCGTCCGATCTTGATGACGACAATTACTACTGTATTGGGGATGCTTCCCCTAGCTATGGGTATCGGTCAAGGTTCGGAATTTCTCCAACCTTTGGGAATTGTGGTATTTTCAGGATTAGCCTTAGCAACTTTTCTGACTCTATTTATCATTCCCTGCTTCTA
>ERZ1066120.913-NODE-913-length-22277-cov-10.984385_pt1 | contig 22277 bp, 15 predicted proteins | sample MGYA00382767_ERZ1066120 | MGnify/ENA primary metagenome ERZ1066120 (study PRJEB33369, sample SAMEA5778350) | biofilm metagenome | biome: Industrial cooling water; feature: Water cooling tower basin; material: Biofilm | place: United Arab Emirates | collected...
ATTGAGCATTGAAAATTGAACGTTTTTTGCGCTACCAATCAGAACTTAACGGCCCTGCCCTTCAAAGGGGGGATTTTGCTTGCCCGCTTTCTGTACACGTTTTTGCCAAACCCCTACGACATTAGCCTTCAAGGAGTTTGTCAGGAGGCAATACAAGCGGGCGTTCGTTATCTTGCCGACCGAACCCACCACGCCATGCGAATCGTTTTTGCCTGCCTCCTCGGTTTTTGGTTTTCCCTGGCCCTGGCCCAAACCCCGGTGCCGTCCATCCTCCCCGAACGCGACCGGGCGCGGGTGGTGGACGAGATTCTCGAAGACCGCTTCACGAACCTGCTACCCGGCCTCATGCGCCGCGAGGGCATCGACTGCTGGGTGCTGATTTCCCGCGAATACAACGAGGATCCGGTGTTGAAAACCATGCTCCCGGCCACCTGGCTCTCGGCCCGGCGGCGGACGATTCTGGTGTTTTTCGACACGGGCACGGAGGTCGAAAAACTCGCCATCGCCCGCTACGACGTGGGGAGCCTGCTCAAAGGCGCCTGGGACATCGACGTGCGCCCCAACCAATGGGACGCCCTCGTGAACCTGCTCCAGACCCGCAATCCGAAGAAAATCGGGCTGAACTTTTCGCCCACCTACGCCCACGCCGACGGCCTGACGCACACCGAATGGGGGGAATTTACCGAGAAACTCCCCGCCGGCCTGCGCCCCCGCGTGGTGTCGGCGGAGCGGCTGGCGGTGGGCTGGCTCGAAACCCGAACGGCGAAGGAACTGGCGCTGTATCCCGACATCTGCCGCCTTTCGCACGACCTCATCGCCGGGGCGTTTTCGGAACACGTCGTGAAACCGGGCGTCACCACCACCGAGGACGTGGTGTGGTGGCTCCGCCAGCGCGTGACCGACCTGGGGCTGGAAACCTGGTTTCACCCCACGGTGGACGTGCAGCGGGCCGACGCCACCTCGTTCAATCACCTGCGCACGTTTTCCAAACGCCCGGCGGGGGAAGTGATTCAGCCAGGGGATTTGCTGCACGTCGATTTCGGCATCAGTTACCTGCGCCTAAACACCGACCAGCAGCAGCACGCCTACGTGCTCCGGCCGGGCGAAACGGCGGCTCCGGCCGCGTTGCGGGCGGCCCTGCAACGGGGCAACCGCTTGCAGGACATCCTGACCGAGCGGTTCCGGGCCGGAAAATCAGGGAATCAGTTGCTGCGCGAGGCGTTGGAACAGGCCAAAGCCGAAGGCATCCTGGCCTCGATTTACTCGCACCCCATCGGGTCGCACGGCCACGCCGCCGGGCCGACCATCGGCCTCTGGGACCAGCAGCAGGGGGTGCCCGGTGCCGGGGACTACCCGCTGTTTGCGAACACTGCGTACTCGATTGAACTCAACGCCGCCGTCGAGATTCCCGAATGGAAGAAAACCGTCCGCATCATGCTCGAAGAAGACGGCGTGTTCGACGGCGAGCGCTTCCGCTACCTCGACGGGCGGCAGACGGAACTGCTGTTGATTCCCCGGCAGCCGACGGCTACCCGTTGAACCGTTTGAAAAAATCCGTCCAAACAATTAGACTCAGGTTCACCGTTTTTCCAACTGCTTCACGAGCTTGTCCGTCACGCTCCGCAGCAGCGGCTCCCAGGCCGTGCCGGTATCGTCGGCAAAGGCGTCCTTGCCCGGTACGCCCACCCGGATGCGAAGGGATTTCTCACTTGGGGAATGGGTTTCCTCGTTGCGCATGTACACGTCGGCGGCGATGACGTCGCCGCTGTAAAACCGCTTCAGGCGCTGAAGAGCCTTCCCGATGCTTTGTTGGAGGCCCTCGCTGGCGTCGAATCCGACGGTCTGAATGTCCATGCGGATGCCGTCGAGTTCAGTTTGGTAGTTCATGGGCAGTTCTGGTTTTCCGGCAAGGTCGGTGGGCGGCGGCTCGTCGCCGGGCCGATGCTGGCACGGATTGTTTACGAAAAAGGGTTCGACCCGGGAAACGCTGACTCCGTATGCTACCCGGTGTGGGCCTGACCCGGTGTCGTGCGACGTTAAACTTTAAAACTTCGGGCCATGACTCTTTTCAACACCGACGATTTTCTTAACTTGGTGAATCGCGAGGCCACCCTCTGCGTGTCGGTTTACTCGCCTACGAGCCGCCTCTCGACCGACGGCTACCACACCGACAAACTGCACTTCAGAAACCTGCTGACCGAAGCCCGCAACCGGCTGATGAACGAACACGGGCGCTCTGCCGAACAGGCCGACGCGCTGCTGGCCGATGCCTACCGTCGTCTCGATGACCAGGAGTTCTGGAAACATTCCTCCGACTTGCTGGCGTACTTCAGTTTCGACGGCGAGGGACAGGTCGTGAAACTACCTCTACCAGTAGAAACGCCCGGCTGCTGGATTGGCCGCAGACCCTACCTGATGCCGCTGATTCCGGAACTCAACGACGACGGGCATTTTTACCTGCTCGTTCTTAACCTGCACCAGGTTTCGCTGTTTGAGGTCACGCGCTCGACCATTGAGCAAATCACCCTGCCAGACGACGTTCCCACCTCATACACCGACGAGACCGAGGGGGCTGACAACCAAAAACATCTTCAGCATCAGAGCGGCGTGGGGCAGGCCGGAGCCATTTTCCATGGTCAGGGGAGTGGTTCCGACGAAGTCCGGAAAGAAGACCTTCTCCAGTATTTTCACCGCCTCAGCAACGAACTGGACCCCCTGCTTCACCGCAACCCCCTGCCCCTGGTCCTGGTGGGTGCCGAGTACCTGCTGCCCATCTACCGGCAGGCCACCAAGTACCCACACGCCGTCGAGGCCACGCTCACGGGCAGCTACCATGCCGGAGACATGCTGGCCCTCTCAGCGGAAGCCTGGCAGGTCATGGAGCCTCATTTCCGGCAGGCCCGCCTCGCCCGCAAGGAGGAGTACGGCTTGTTTGCCTCCCAGGCTCAGGGCAGCGCCGATGCCAAAACGGTCGTTCTGACGGCCCTCAGTGGGGGTGTCGATACGCTGTTCGTCCGGAAAGGTGCGGAACTCTGGGGAACATACCACCCCGATTCGTTCACGCTCTCGGTCGTGGACGAAGCCGGGCCGGAGTCGAGCGAACTGCTCAACGAAGCCGCCAGCAAAACCATCGAATACGGCGGGCGGGTGTACCTGGTTGACGACGAAAACAACCCCGCGCCGGGCAGCGACGTGGCCGGGATTTTCCGGTACCCGCTCGCCGAACGCGAGGTGGATGAGGAAACCGAGTCGGCGGCTTAAATCGAAGGACGGGTTGCTACGACCCCGGGGTCGTAGCAACCCGTCACGCCGGATAAACGTAGAAAAATTCCCCGAGAAGCGCACCAAATCCCCCCCAAATTCAGTTACCCGTTCATGCGAAAACTGCTGAATTGCTTGGGGTTGGGCGTGCTGTTGGTGGTTGGAATGACGCGCTGCACGCAGGTATCGTTTCCCAAAATCTTTCAATCCGCCTCCGAATCCGTCGAGGAACTATTCTCCCCCGCTTCGCCTCGGGATGCCTACGAAAAAGAATTGCGCAAGGCCAACTTCGCCCGCACCGAAGCGGGCCGCGCTTGGCTGGAAGCCGGCGAGCGCGCCCTCACCGATTCGGTGGGCGTGGGCCTGCCCTTCCGCGAAACGGGCATTTTTCCGATTGAGACGCCGATGGCCTACGCCTACCGGGTGCGCGTACCCGCCGGGCGGCGGCTGGTGGCCCGCGTGAGCGCCCCGGCGAAGGATTCCACGCTCCAGGTCTTCGTCGATTTGTTTGAGGTGAACGATTCGGGCAAGCCGAAGCGCCTCAAATTCGCCGAAAAAGGCACCACGCTGACCCACGAAGCCCCCGAAGCCACGACCCTGCTCGTGCGCCTGCAACCCCGGCTGGGGCAGGAGGGGCCGTTTACGGTCACGCTCGAAAGCCAGCCCCTGCTGAGTTTCCCCGTAGCCGGTCGGGGGTATTCGTCGCTGATTAGCTTTTTCGGCATGCCCCGCGACGGGGGGCGGCGTTTGCACGAAGGCGTGGACATCGCCGCGCCGAAGGGCACCGCCGTGCTCGCCGCCGCCGACGGTGTCATTTCGCAGGTGACCACCAACCGCCTCGGCGGCCTCGTGGTGTACCAGAACGACACCGAGCACGGCTTCACGCTGTACTACGCCCATCTTTCGAAACAACTCGTAAAACCCGGCCAGCGGGTGAAGCGCGGCGAAACCATTGGCCTGGTGGGCAACACGGGCAACGCCGTCACTACCGGCCCGCACCTGCATTTCGGCGTGTACCCGCATTTCAAAGGGGCCGCCGACCCCCTGCCCTACGTGGACCCGCGCGGCACCCAGCCCGCCCCCGTGGTGGCCAACACGAAAAAACTGGGGGCCTACCTCCGCACGACGCCCACCTGGGTGGCGCTGCGCAAATCGCCGGAAACCAACGACAAAGCGACGTTGAGTTTGCCGAAAAACACGGTGGTGCGGCCCATCGCGGCCACGAAAAACTGGTACCGGGTGGCCCTGCCCAACGGCGCGGTGGGCTACCTGCAACCGGCCCAACTGCAACCCCTCGCCCGGTTGAAAAAACAGGCCCTCGCCGCCGCCCGGCCCCTGCTGACGGCCCCGAACGCCCCCGCCGATACGCTCAAACTCCTCGCCGCCCGTCAGCCGGTCAGCGTGTTGGGCCAGTTCGGGCCGTTCGCCTTCGTCGAAACGGCGGATAAGGTGAATGGGTGGGTGAGGCTTGAAAATTGAGTTTAGGGTTCAGGGTTTAGAGTTGTGGGCACTTCAACTCTAAACCCTGAACCCTAAACTCATTTCCGCTTCCCCAACCAAAAAAACAGCACCTTCTCGGGTCGTTGCACGAAGTTCGTGGGCACGAAACGGCCCCGGCGGTAGCGGTAGTACTGCCCGCCGATGCGCACCCAGGTGGTTGAGGGAATGGCCTTCGGACTGCGCAGGTCGTCTTCCAGCGTGTGCAGGCTGCCGTTCGTTTGTTGGGCCAACTGCCAGTACGCGGGTTGGAAGGCTAACTCGGGTTCATCGGGTGGGCCGCACTGCACCACGGCAACGGGTTTGGTTACTTTTTCCAACTGTTTCGCGTCTTTGATGCCGCTCCGGCCGTCGGCCACGAGCACGAGAGTCTGGGCGTCGGGGAATTGGCGTTGAGCGAACAGCAGGGCTTCGGCCACGTTTTCGTCGCGGTCTTCGTTGGCGGTCGTGTTGCGGGCGGCGGCAAGCAACAGGGGGAGCAAGGTCGAAACGTCGCGCCGATGGCTGACGAAAAACTGGCCCGGCGTCGTGCCGTCGGTCTGGCGACCCAGGCTGTCGCAGTCGGTGTAGAGCACGAGGCCCCGGATGCCCGTACTCCGTTCGTTTTTCCGAAACCAGGCCAGCAACTGCGTCAGGTAGGGGTACATCGAGGTGGTGGCGTCGCAGACGAGCACCGCGGACTTCCACCGTGCCTTGTTCCGCTCCAGCGCCCGGAACGAGGTCGAATCGTCGCCGAAATTTCCCGAAATCACCTGCTGGATGATTTGTTGCTCGACGGGGCTGGGCACCACCACGGCGCGGTTGAGCGCCAGATTCACGGGCAACGCCGAAGCTGGTTTACCCGCCGAGGGCAAGAGGAGTGGCCGCTCCGTCGGCATCATCGGCTTCAACGGCGTTCGCCGGCTTGCCTGAATCGAAGCCGCCTGGGCAACGTCGTCGGGCGTTCGGGCGGGTGGTTTTTTTCTTGGAAGAACCTTTGTTTCCTCCCGCGCCGGGGTGCATCCCGGCGATGGTTCCGAAGTTATTTTTTCCGAAAAAAACGGTTTCTCGGCCTGTGAAGCGTTTTTTTCGGGTTCTTCTCCGGCGGTGTACACCCAAACAGTGAACCCCAAAAACACCAGCGCCAGCCCGGCCACTCCCGCCACGCGCCCCCACCGCCGACGGCGCAGCCGGGCCTGAAAGCGCGACCAATCCGAATGATGTGGGGCGGGTTGACAACCCGCCAGTCCGCGCCGGATGGCTTCGTGCAGGTCGTTATCGCTGGGTGCTGTCATGGCTCAGTCGGTTGGAAAAAAGCCGCCGCAGCCGGGCGTTGGCTTCGCTCAGGTAGGCCCGGCTCGTGCTTTCGGCCAGGCCGAGTTGCCGGGCGATTTCGCGGTGGCTGTAGCCTTCGAGCACGTACAGGCCAAACACCACGCGGGGCAGTTCGGGCAGGCGATGCAGGGCGGCCAGGATGTCTTCGGCGGAAAGCTGGTCGAGGGCGTCGGCTTCGTCGGTGGGTACGCGTTCGGTGGCGGTCTCGTTCAATGGTTCAACCGGGCGACGCGTTCGGCGGCGGTGGTAATCAATCGCCGTGTTGACCAGAATCCGCCGCAGCCAGGTTTTCAGCGCGCCCTCTTCGCGCAGGTCGGGCAGGTGTTTGAAGGCTTTCAAAAACCCGTCGTGCATCATCTCCAGGGCCTCGTCGCGGTCGGCGGCGTAGGCCAGGCACACGGCGAGGGCATAGCCGTGAAAGTGCTCGTAGAACGCTTTCAGCGCCGGTTCGCGGTTCTGGCGGCAGCCTTCGAGGAGGGCGGAGAGGGCGCTTTCGGTCAAATCGGACGGATGCTGGATGTTGGACGCTGGATGTTGGCCGGACGTTTCATGCCGCCTTCAGGAATCGTACCACCGATTCATTTGCAGCCCGCGTAGGAGTACGTCGTCGTGGCCTCGACGCGCTGGGGCAGGGTCTGCGGGTTTTTGAACGACTCGGTCCTGACGGCATTTTCCACGAAACCCCGTCCGTTCAGCCGGTTCGTCCAGGTGGTTTCGCTGTAAAACTGCGCTTCGCCGGTCAGGCTGTTGGCAAAATACTGCTTTTTGCCCGCCAGCACTCCCGCCTGCCCGAAGCCCGGATTGCTGCCCGGCGCGCCCACGGCGGGAAAGCCCCTGAAGGCGGGTTCCGCGTCGGTTGCCGGTTTTCCGGCGTCGAAGGTTTGGGTGAAGTACGAGTGGGACTTGCCATCGATGAATTCCTCCATCCTGACCAGCCGCTGCCGGGCGTCGTAGGCATACTCGCCCCGCCAACCACCCGCAATCGTGTAGGTGGTCACGAGGCCGTTTTGCAGCCCGAACGGGCGGTGCTCGACCCCGCTCCGGTTTTCAACGTAGTCCACGAGCGTGTTCTGGCTGAATGAATGCGTCGCCGTGAAGCCGGTGCCGGTGGTTCGCCGCAACCGCAGCAGGTTCCCCGAACCGTCGTACTCGTAGGCGTACGCAGTGGTGGAAGGCGGGTTGTCGTTGGCGCTCCCGACTTCGGAGTAACCCGCCAACCGGCCCCCGGCGTACGCGAAGGTGCGTTTCCACCCGTGCCGCTCCGTGGCGGGTTGCCCGTTGGGGTTGACAAACGTGTTGAGGAATTCGTACTCCGACGTTTGCAGGAAACCCTCGGCGTCGTAGGCGTAGGTGGTCGTGCTGGTGTGGTCGCGGTTGGACTGTTTGGCGAGTTGGGGGTCGGCGTAGCGGGTGCCGGAGGTGGTGGTTTTTCGGAGCAACTGGCCCGCGCCGTCGTAGTCGTAGGTCGTTCGCTCGGTGAAGGTGTAAAGCGACGAGGTGGCCGTGGTGGTGACGGTTTGCAGGCGGCACTCGCCCTGGGGGGTGGTTTCGCGGTTGTCGGGGTCGGTGCAGGCGGCGAGCAGCACGAGCAGCACGGGTAGTGCACACGGGAAAATCGAGGGGTTCATGAAGGGGCAGCGCATTGGTCGTTGTCCTCCGGGACGAACGAAGACCGGCGAACGCTGGGAGCGTTCGCCGTTTTTTTTTTTGCGCACTCCGGCTTTTCCGTGTCTTCCTCCTCTTTGAGGATCGATTTCAGGTTAGCCGGGTACCTCTGAAAGCTCATCAGCAGCACCCAGCCGCCCAACATGGGCTACTCAAAATGGCGTGCGCGCTGGGGATTCACGGCCCTGGGCGGCGTTCATCCAGCGGTATGACAATCGGCCTTTCGGGTTCGCTATTGGCAACCCGAGCACAAGGTGGAATTCGATGCCCAGGCGCACGGCGGGCGGTGATTTCTCCCGGAAAGTCCTCCGGGTTTTGCCCCACCTGACTTGCCGGATCCGGTTTTACGGGTTTCGCTGTATACAAATAGGATTGGGGTTGCATTTTATTTCAAAAAAATCCAAGTTTATCCGATTAAAATCTTGGGTGGGTACGCTTTGCCGGGTTAAAGGTTGCGACCGCCGCTGCTTCATCTGCTCTTGCTCTATGCCGCAATGAGTTGCCGGGATTCGCCCGGTCGTTTCGTTGCCTTTGCTGCCTCAGCCGCTTTTCCACTTCGTTTCCAATTCCTATCCTCTTTTTCAACCAACCCCCAACTCCTATGAAAAATCAACTACGATTCAGTTGGCAAACTCCATACAGGCTGCTGGTTGCCAACGCCTTGCTGCTGATTTGCCTGGCGCACGCTGCCCGGAGCCAGAACCTCACGGGCCGCATCACCGACGCCGGCAACGGCGAAGTGCTTGCCGGGGTGAGCGTGCTCATCAAAGGCACCACTCAGGGTACCGTGACCGACAACACCGGCCGGTACACCCTCCGGCTGGCCAATCCCAATGCCACCCTCGTGGCGAGTTTCATTGGCTACAAACGGCAGGAGCTCGCCGTCAACGGCCGCACGACGCTCGACATCGCCCTCGAATCGGAAATGCAGTCCCTCGATGAGGTGGTGGTCGTGGGCTACGGCACGCAGGAGAAAGTGAACCTAACCGGGGCCGTGGGCGTGGCCGGTCGCGAACGGCTCCAGAACCGCCCCATCGCCTCGGTGGGCGAGGGTTTGCAGGGCGTGATTCCCAACCTGAACGTCAACGTTCGCAACGGCGACCCAGCCCAGCCCATCGTGTTCAACGTCCGGGGTTACGAGTCCATCAACGGCGGGGCACCGCTGGTGCTGGTGGACAACGTACCGATGGACCTCAACCGGGTAAATCCCAACGACATCGAGAGCATTTCGGTACTCAAAGACGCCTCGGCGGCGGCCGTGTACGGCGCTCGCGCGGCCTTCGGCGTGGTGCTCGTGACGACCAAGAGCGGCAAGAGCGGCAAAATCAACGTGTCGGTCAACAACCAGGTTTCGCTGGCCCGGCCCATTTTCAACATGGACCTCGTCACCGACCCCTACGAGTTCGTGCTGGCCCGCAACACGGCCAACATCCGCACCAGCGGCGTACCGGCCTTCGACGCCGATATGGTGGCGGGTACCAAAGCCTACTCCGAAAATCCGGCTACGGCACCGCAGTGGGGCGTGGTCAATGGCACTCTCCGGTTTTACGGCTACAACAACTACCAGAATGAACTCCTGACCGACTATGCCCCCACCAACCAGCATGACCTGACCGTGTCGGGCGGGTCGGACAAGGCGCGATACCTGGTGTCGCTGGGGTATTTCAATAAAGACGGCTACCTGCGCTACAACAACGAGAAGTTCAAGCGCTACAACCTACTGGCCAAGGCCGATTTCACGGTTAACTCCTGGCTGGGGTTGGACACGAAGGTGATTTTCAACTCCCAGAACAGCAACAAGCCGCACTTTTACAACTGGGACGTGAACATCAACTCCCTGGCCCGGGTGCCACCCACGATGCCCATTCAGTTTCCCGACCTGCCGCAGTACATCACCCCCGGTGACCGGGACAAGTACGCACCCCTCATCGGCAAATACTTCGGCGGCACCAACTTCTTTCCCTATCTGCTCGACGGGGGCCGCACCACCTTCACCAACAACGACGTATGGCTGACCCAGGGTGCCACCCTCACGCCGGTGAAGGGCCTGAAAATCCGGGCCGACTTTTCGTACAACATTTTTAACCGGATCTACAAGGACGTGCAGAGCAAGGTGGACATCGTGGAGACCAACCTCCTGGCTGCCAACCCCATCAGCAACGGCTTCAGCGGCGACGACTGGATTCGGAACGAAAACAACTACAACCAGTACTACGTGCTCAACGCCTACGCTGAGTACGCGTTGCCCAAATTCGGCAACCACAGCGTCACGGCGATGGTGGGCTTCAACCAGGAGCGCGGTCAGTTCCGTTACACCGGTGCCCAGGCCCGGGGACTGATTACGCCGCTCATTACCGACATCAGCGCCACCACGGGCGTGCAGCAAACCTTCGGCAACAGTTCGCACGTGGCGCTGCGGGGTGCGTTTTACCGGTTGAATTACAATTTCAAGGAAAAATACCTCGTCGAATTCAACGGGCGCTACGACGGCACCTCGCGCTTCCCGAAAGACAGCCGCTTTGGCTTCTTCCCCTCCGTGTCGGCGGGCTGGCGCATCAGCAATGAGAACTTCATGAAAGCCACGACCCCCTGGCTTGATAACCTCAAACTACGGGCTTCGTACGGGACGCTGGGGAATCAAACTCTGCTCGACAACGAACGGAGGCAAATTTACTACCCGTACATTGCCACGATGGGTGCGGCGCTGTCGCCGTACATGTTCAGCAACGCGGCCATCCCGGTGGTGCGGGCGCCGGGGCTGGTGAGTCCGTCGCTGACCTGGGAAACGGTAATTTCCCGAAACATCGGCCTCGACGTGACCGCCCTCAAGAACCGCCTCGACTTCTCCCTCGACGTGTACACCCGCGACACGAAAGACATGCTCATGGACGTGTCGTACCCGGCCATCCTGGGTACGACGGCCCCCAAGGAAAACGCCGCCGACCTGCGCACCAAAGGCTGGGAGCTGGCCCTGACCTGGCGTGACCGCTTCGCCAGCCACTGGACCTACGACGTGACCCTGGCCTTGTCGGACTGGACTTCGACCATCACCAAGTTCAACAACCCCTCCGGCGCGATTCCCAACAACAGCAACATTTACTACGTGGGGCAGAAACTGGGCGAAATCTGGGGTTTTGAAACCGCCGGAATTTTCCAGACCGCCGACGAAGTGGCCAATTCTCCCAAGCAAACGGCCATCGGGGCCAACTGGCGGGCCGGCGACATCCGGTACGCCGACCTCAACGGCGACGGCGTGATTACGTTTGGTAAAAATACCCTCGCCGACCCCGGCGACCGCAAAATCATCGGCAACACCACGCCCCGGTATTCCTTCGGGGTGAACAGTAGCCTGGGCTACAAAAACTTCCGCCTGACGGTGTTCGTCCAGGGCATTGGTAGCAGAGACTACTCGCCCTCTAACGGCAGTTGGACGTGGTTTTTCCCCTTCAACGCCGGGCACGTCGAGAAGTACTACATCACCGACACCTGGACCGAAACCAACCGCGACGCGTACTTCCCCGCCGCGCACATTTCGACCAACGACAAGAAAAACGTCCAGGTGCAGTCCCGCTACCTGCAAAACGCCGGCTATGCCCGCCTGAAAAACGTGACGCTGAGCTACAACCTGCCCGGTACGCTGCTCCAGCGCATCGGCGTTAGCTCGGCGCAGGTGTTCGCCACGGGCATGAACCTCTGGGAATTCACCCGGATGCGCAAACCCCTCGACCCCGAGACCATTCAATCGGATGCCATCGAATACCCCATGCAGCGCATCACCACGCTTGGGCTCAACCTGTCGTTCTAAACGCTCCTCAAACCGACTTTAGCGATGAAAAAACATATTCTGTCTGGCTTCGTTCTCGCCTCGGCTCTGCTCTTCGGCGGGTGCAACGACGATTTCCTCGAACGCTACCCCCTCGATCAGGTGACCAACCAGACCTTCTGGAACACCGAAAACGACCTGCGGGTGTACAACAACAGCCTCTACGACCTGGCCCGCAACGACGACAACGTACCCATCCTGCACGCCCACTACAACGGCTTTGAAAGCCACTGGGGCAGCGTGTGGTTCCAGGATGAGTTCGCCGACAACATGGCCCCGATTCACCCCCGGCACACCTACTACCAGCAAATCCGCTCGGGCAAGCACGTCGTACCTTCCGATCCCGGTCCGCAATGGTTCGGCTACAAAGGCTGGAACTTCGTGCGCGCCATCAACGTCGGCATGGCCAACTACGACAAGGCTAACGTGTCGCAGGCCATCAAAGACCGGTACATCGGCGAAGCGCGGTTGTTTCGGGGCTGGTTTTACGCCGAAAAAGTCCAGAAGTTCGGCGACGTGCCCTGGGTGGACAAGGAGTTGAACATCGACTCCCCCGAACTCTTCGCCGCCCGCACCCCCCGCGCCCAGGCGATGGACAACGTGCTCGAAGACCTGAATTTCGCCACCACCAAACTGCCCGACAGTTGGGGTGATGGCAACGCCCCCGGCCGCCTCAACCGCTGGTGCGCCCTGCTGGTGAAATCGCGGGTGTGCTTGTTTGAAGGAACCTGGCGGAAGTACCACGGCATCGCCGGTTCCGAAAAATGGCTCGAAGAAGCCGCCGCCTCGGCCAAGGAACTGATGGACAAAGGCCCCTACCGGCTCTACTCGACCGGCAACCCCGACACCGACTACAACGCCTACCACCGGGTGCTCAACCTGGCCGGCAACCCCGAAGTGATGTACTGGCGGCGCTACCAGTTGGGCGTGTTCACCAACCACGTGCAGTCGTACTTCGAGTACGCGGGCGGGGCCACCAAGAGCATGGTCGAAGATTACCTCTGCACCGATGGCCTGCCCATCACGCTCTCGCCGTTGTACAAGGGCGACGACAAAATCGAGGATGTGTTCGAGAACCGCGACCCCCGCCTGCGCCAGACCGTGCTCCACCCCGCCGACGCCGCCCGCTACAAGTACCACCTCGGCGACGGTCGGGCCTACCCCCGCGTGACGGGGATGCCGGGTGGGTACATCTCAACGACCGGCTACCACATCATCAAGCACTACAACGCCGACGACATGATTGGCAAGGCCTTCGACACCGCCGAGTCGCCCGCCATCATCCTGCGCTTCGCCGAGGCCCTGCTCAACTACGCCGAGGCCCAGGCCGAACTGGGCAAAATCACCCAGGCCGACCTCGACGCCAGCATCAACCGCCTCCGCGACCGGGTGAAAATGCCCCGCCTTAATCTGGCTTCGGTGCCCGTCGATCCTCGCTACACCGCCGATGGCATTTCGCCCCTCATCGCCGAAATCCGCCGGGAGCGCCGCGTCGAACTGTTCATGGAAGGCTTCCGCTACGCCGACGTGCGGCGCTGGAAGCAGGGCAAGAAACTGGCCGTACCCACCATGGGCATGCGCTGGGACGATGCCGCCAAAGCCCGCTACCCTGGAGCACTCGTGAAAACCATCGTGGATCCGGTGTCGAAGAAAACCTACATCGACGTGTACCAGGGCACCGACTGGGCCAACCCGGTTTTCGACGAAAGCAAGCACTACCTCTGGCCCATTCCGCTCAACACCCTGGCCCAGAACCCGAACATCAAACAGAATCCGGGGTGGCAGTAGGAGATTGAGATTTTTTGGAAAATTATCGTAGGGGCAACCCTTGCGGTTGCCCGTGGTAGAACGGCTCATCCGACCACGGGCAACCGCAAGGGTTGCCCCTACGATGGCGTTACATGAAGCCTAAACCGGTTATGAAACAAATTCGCATTCTCCCCCTGCTGCTCCTGCTCGCGTTCACCGCCCGCGCCCAGCAAACGCCGCTTTCGCCCACGACAAAACTCCCCGCCCACCCCCGCCTGCTCTGGCCGAAGGGCGAGGAGGCCACGCTCAAAAAAACGCTGGCCGCCGACCCGGCCCTGGCCAAACTTCACGCGGCCATCCTCGCCGAAAGCGACCGTCTGCTCACCGTGCCCCCGCTCGAGCGCAAGCAAATCGGGCGGCGGTTGCTGAGCGTGTCCCGCGAGGCCCTGCGGCGGGAAATGTTCCTCGGCTACGCCTACCGTATGACCGGGCAGGCCGCCTACCGCTCGCGGGCCGAACTCGAACTGCGCACCGTGGCCGGTTTTTCCGACTGGAACCCCACGCACTTCCTCGACGTGGCTGAAATGACGATGGCCGTGGCCCTGGGCTACGACTGGCTCTACTCCGACCTTTCGCCCGCCGTGCGGGCCGAACTCCGCGAGGCGATGGTGAAAAAAGGCCTCCAACCCTCGCTCGACGACCGGTACAACTCCTGGCTGGCCGCCACCCACAACTGGAACCAGGTCTGCAACGCGGGCATGGCCTTCGGCGCGTTGGCCATCCACGAAGACCAGCCCGAACTCGCCAGCAGCCTCGTCAACCGGGCCGTCACGACGGTGGTGAAAGCGATGGGCGATTACGCCCCCGACGGGGCCTACCCCGAAGGCTACGGCTACTGGGGCTACGGCACGAGTTTCAACGTGCTGCTGATTAGCGCGTTGGAAAAAGCCCTGGGCAGCGACTTCGGGCTTTCGCAGCAACCTGGCTTCCTCAAAACCGCCGGGTTTATGGTCCACATGGCGGGGCCGTCGGGCGACGCCTTCAACTACTCGGATTCCGGGGTGGGCGGGGGGCTGCAACCGGCCATGTTCTGGTTCGCCCAGCGCCTGAAGCAGCCCTCGCTGCTCTACACCGAACGCCAGCGTTTGCTGAGTGAAGACCCCCAACGGTACGTCGGCAACCGCATTCTGCCCACGGCCCTGCTCTGGGCGGGCGATATGCGCCTGGCGGAAGCGAAGCCTCCAGCCCTAACCTGGACGGGCGGCGGCAAAAACCCCGTCGCGATGATGCGCACCTCGTGGACCGACCCGGCCGCGATTTTCGTCGGACTGAAAGCCGGGTCGCCCTCGGTCAACCACGCCCACCTCGACGTAGGTTCATTCGTGATGGAAGCCGACGGGGTGCGCTGGGCGATGGATTTTGGGATGCAGGAGTACAACTCGCTCGAATCGAAAGGCGTGAAACTCTGGGGCAAGGAGCAGGATTCCGAACGCTGGCGGGTGTTTCGCTACCGCAACCAGGTGCACAACACGCTGACCGTCAACGATAGCCTGCAACGGGTGGACGGCTACGCCGCCATCACGGGTTTTTCCAAAAAACCAGAGTTCATGAGCGCCACCACCGATCTGACTCAGATGTACGGTAATGCGCTGGCGAAGGCCAACCGGGGCGTAGCCATCGTGGACGGAAATCACGTCGTCGTCCGGGATGAACTTCAGGGCGGCGACCGCGAGGCCACCGTGACCTGGACGCTGCTCACGCCCGCCACGGTGCGCATCGTCAACGGCAACACCGCCGAACTGACCAAAGACGGCAAAAAACTGCTGCTTCAAGTGGCCGAACCGGCCTCGGTAACGCTCAAAACCGGCTCGACCCAGGGGCCAAACGAGTACGACGCCCCCAATCCCGGCACCACGTTGCTGACCTTCAACGTGCCCGTCCCCGCCCGCGCCACCGCCGCACTGACCGTGCGGCTTTTGCCCGAAAAAGCGGCGGGCAAGACCCCGAAGGCGGTTCCGGCGCTGGCCAACTGGCCGAGGTGACGGCGGACAAACGTCAAAGACGAAAAAACGAGCATAGCTCCCGGCTGGGGTGCACGCTCGTTTTTTTCATGTGTTAAAAACTTTCCCAGCGCGTCATTCTATGTTTGCATCGTCACCCAAGCTAATGCTTGGGTGACGATGCAAACATAGAATGACGCCGTGGGGAGGCGTTGATTCGCGCGACGAGTGTTCCACACGTCAGTATTCCTTCGGCACCAATTCCAACGCGGGAGGAGCCGGTTGGGGTGCGGGCCGAACTTCCCGCCGCTTCGTCCTCGAAAAATAGGTGTACACCGCCGGAATCACGTACAGCGTCAAGACCAGCGAAAACAGCAGCCCGCCCATGATGACGATGCCCATCGACATCCGGCTGCGGCCCGCCGAGCCGAGCGCGAGCGCAATGGGCAGCGCCCCCAGCACCGTGGCCAGGCTGGTCATCAGAATCGGGCGGAGGCGCAGGCTGGCGGCCTCGAGGGCGGCCAGCCGGGCGGTGGCCCCGTCGCGGCGCAGGTGGTTGGCGAACTCGACGATCAGGATGCCGTTTTTCGTCACCAGCCCGATGAGCATGATGATGCCGATTTGCGAGAAAATGTTGAGCGTCTGGTTGAACAGCCAGAGCGCCAGCACCGCCCCGCCAATGGCCAGCGGCACCGTGACCATGATAATGAACGGGTCGATGAAGCTCTCGAACTGGGCGGCGAGAATGAAGTAAATCAGCACCAGCGCCAGCAGGAACGAAAACAGCGTGTTCGACTGGCTTTCGGCGAAATCCCGCGAGGCCCCGCTGAGGGCAGTCTGGATGGCGTCGTCGGGCAGGCGTTCGCGGATGGCGTCCATCGCCGCGATGCCGTCGCCAATGGTTTTGCCGGGGGCCAGGGCCGCCTGCACGGTGGCGCTCATGTAGCGGTTGTAGTGGAAGAGTTGCGGCGGGCTGCTTTCCTCCTCGACGGTCACGATGTTATCGAGTTGCACGGTCTGGCCCTGGGCGGTTTTGACGTACATCGTGGTCAAATCGAGCGGTTCGTCGCGGTTGGCGCGGTCGAATTGCCCAATGATCTGGTACTGCCGCCCGCCCATGGTGAAGTACCCGAACCGCTGCCCGGCCAGGGCGAGCTGCACAGTCTGGGCCACGTCGGCCACCGAAATGCCCATCGCGCGGGCTTTTTCCCGGTCAATGCGCAGGCTGAGTTCGGGCTTGTTGAACTTCAGGTTGGCGTCCACCGTCGTGAAAGTGGGGTCTTTCTGGGCTTCCTCCAGAAACCGGGGCAGGTACTCGCGCAGTTTGGCAAAATCCGGGGCCTGGATGACGTACTGCACGGGCAGTCCGCCGCGGGTGTCCACCGAAATCGTCTGCTGCTGCACGGCCACCGACCGGGCGTCGGGCAGGCGGCGCATGAGCCGGGTGGTGTAGTCGGCCAGGGCCTGCTGGCCGTTGGGGCGCTCGGTTTTGTCGAGCAGCATCACGCGGCCCGAGCCGGTGTTGGGGCTGCCGGAGCCGGTGCGGTTGGGGGCGGTCACGAGCATGATGGCCTTCGTGTCGGGCAGGGAATCGCCGAGCAGTTTGCCCAGCCGGAGCATGTACGTTTCCATCGCCTCGAACGAGGTGCCTTCGGGGGCCGTCATGTTGAGGCGGAACCAGTTGCGGTCGTCGAGGGGGGCGAGTTCGGAGGGCAGGGGTTTTCCGAAAAACCACACCATGCCCAGGGTCAGGGCCACCAGCGGGAAGGCCGCCCAGCGGTAGCGCAGGAACGAGGCCAGGCTGTCGTGGTACGCCGAGGTGAGCCGCTCGAAGTAGGGTTCGGTTTTTTCGTAAAACCAGCCTTTTTTGTGCGTCTTGCGGTTGAGGTAGGCGTTGAGCATGGGCGTCAGCGTGAGCGAGACGAAGGCCGAAATCAGCACGGCCACCGAGATGACGACGCCGAATTCCCGGAACAATTTCCCGACGAACCCTTCCATGAAAATCACCGGCAAAAACACCGACGCCAGCGTGATGGACGTGGACAGCACCGCGAAAATGATTTCGTTGGCCCCCGCGATGGCCGCCTCGACGGGTTTCATGCCGGCTTCGATTTTCTTGAAAATGTTCTCGGTCACGACGATGCCGTCGTCCACCACCAGGCCGGTGGCGAGCACGATGGCCAGCAGCGTGAGCACGTTGACGGAGTAGCCGAGCAGGTACATGACGAAAAACGTCCCGACCAGCGACACGGGGATGTCGATGAGGGGCCGCACGGCCACAATCCAGTCGCGGAAAAACAGGAAAATGATGATGACCACCAGCCCGATGGCGATGAGCAGGGTTTCGGCCACTTCCTCCACCGAGCGTTTGACGAACACGGTGGAATCGAAAATCACGTCGAGGGCATAGTTTGCGGGCAAGTCGCGGCGGAGGGTCGTCAGCCGTTGGTACACCTCGCGGGCGATGTCGAGGTGGTTGGACCCCGGCTGGGGCACGATGCCCAGGCCGATGAGCGGAATGCCGTTGAGCCGCAGGGTGGATTCTTCGTTTTCGGGGCCGAGTTCGGCCCGGCCCACGTCGCGCAGGCGCACGAGGTTGTCGCCGAGGGTTTTGACAATCATGTCGTTGAAATCGGCCTCGGTCAGGAAGCGGCCCTTCGTCTTCACCGTCAGTTCGGTGGCGCTGCCGGTGAGTTTGCCGCTGGGCAGTTCCACGTTTTCGCGGTCGAGGGCCGTTTTCACGTCCTGGGCCGTGATGCCGTAGGCCGACATCCGGGAGGGGTCCATCCACAACCGCATGGCGTACTTTTTCTGGCCCATGATGTTCACCTCGCTGACGCCCTCGATGGTTTGCAGACGCTGGGCCACCACGTTTTCGGCGTATTCGTTCACCTCCAGGTGCGAGTGCTGGGTGCTCTGGAGGCTCAGAATCATGATTTGGTCGGAATTGGCGTCGGCCTTGCTGACGATGGGCGGGCCGTCGAGGTCGGGGGGCAGGGTGCGCCCGGCGGAGGAAACCTTGTCGCGCACGTCGTTGGCGGCGCGTTCCATGTCCACGTCGAGGCCGAATTCCACCGTGATTTCGCTGCGCCCGAGGCTGCTCGTCGAGGAGATGGACTTGATGCCCTCGATGCCGTTGAGCTGCTTTTCGAGGGGTTCGGTGATTTGCGACTCCACGATGTCGGCGTTGGCCCCGGCGTAGTTGGCGCGGATGGAAATCACCGGCGGGTCGATGGACGGAAACTCGCGCACGCCCAGAAACCGGAACCCAAGATAGCCGAACAGCAGGATGAGCAAATTCATCACGATGGCCAGCACGGGGCGTCGGATGGAGAGTGTGGAGAGGCTCATGGTTTGACGGGGGATTTCAGGACTTGGTAAAAACGCGGGAGTTTTTGTCATGCCGAACTTGGTTCGGCATCTTCCCCTCGGTGAACAAGCTACTCGATTACAACCAAACTGCCTGGCTTGAGCGGGGAAGATGCCGAACCAAGTTCGGCATGACAAAACTCTAAACGGGTAATTGGTTTTCAACAAATTACCCAATTACCCGCTTAACCATTCTACTTTTTCACAATCCCCGCCTTCCCCGCCACGACCACGGGCGAGCCGTCGCGGAGGGCCATGATGCCGGTGACGATGACCGAATCGCCTACGGCGAGGCCCTCGGTGATTTGTACGCGCTGGTCGGAGCGGAGGCCGGTTTTGACGAAGGTTTCGCGGGCCTTCCCGTTTTTCACCAAAAACACTTTTTTGCCCTTCAGTTCGGGCACGATGGCCTGCGAGGGCACCAGGATGGAGCGCACGTCGCCGCTGAGGGCTACTTGCGTCCGCACGAACATCCCCGGCACCAGCCGTCCGGCCCCGTTGGGGGCCACGGCCCGCACCTGGAGCGTGCGGAGCGTCGGGTCGATGAGCGGGCTGATGGCCGACACGCGGGCGGGCAACACGCCGGGGAAGGCGTCGCTGGTCAGTTGCACCGCCCCGCCCGCCCGCAGGTTCTGGGCGTATTTTTCGGGAACGGAAAAATCAATCCGCACCGGGTTGGTCTGCACGAGCGTGGCCACCAGCGTGCCGGGCATCAGAAAAGCCCCCAAGCTCACCACGCGCAGGCCGATTTTGCCCGAAAACGGCGCCCGGATTTCGGTTTTTTCCAACTGGGCCAGGAGCAATTCCTTGTCGGCCCCGGCCGTGAGCGCGTTGGTGGCGGCGATGGCGTATTCTTCCTTGCTGGTGCCGTCGAGGGCCAGCAGGCGCTTCTGGCGGCTTTCGAGTTCCTTCGCCCGTTGCTCGACGTAGTTCAGCCGGTCGAGTTGGGCCTTCAGTTCCTTGTCGTTGATTTTGGCGATGAGTTCGCCCTTCGCCACGGCGGTGCCTTCCCGGCCGAGCAGGTACACGAGGCGGCCCGGCACCTCGGCCTTTAGTTCGACGCTTTCGTTGGGCAGCACGGTCCCGGCCACGGTCAGGGCGTTTTCCACGGATTCGGTCACGGCCCGGTACACCTGCACTTCGACGGGGCCTTTGGCGTCGCCTTTCCCCCCGCCTTTTTGCCCCTCCGAACCGCTCCGGACGAGCCTGGTTTTGGCTTCGCCTTTGGAAGCCGGAAACAAAACCACTTTGCCCAGCACGAGCAGGCCGATGATACTGAGGACGATAACGAGCAGACGCATGAAACAGGCTTCTTTGGGCGATGCCGATGGATTTTAAAGGTACGAACGGATTCGGCCTTTGCCCACTCCCACTGAGTACGAAGTGCCAATCGGGGGGGAAATACCCAAATTTTACGGGTAATGGCGCGGAGTTGGCTGATTTTAGGAGGGAGCGTCATCGTTGGTGCGGGCTTGCCGGGTGAGCAAGGCACTGGCCCAGGGCAACCGCCACCGAAAGCCGCCCGCGGGGCGAAGTGGCCCCGGTCGAAGAAATCCACTTCACGCCGGGGACGCCGTTTTTTGCGCGGGTGAGTTATGCTGTGTTTTGGTGAAGCATTCTGCTCCCATCAGTCGAATGGCGTCGGAGACGCAAAACCATCGCCGCACCGATTGCAAATCGGTGCGAGCCTGGTGGCAGGGATGAGGAATAAACTATCGTAGGAAATAGGCTTAATGTAGGTTAAGAGTCGGGCGTCAAGAAGCGAGATCTCTCCGGATTTTGCTCAAAAATTCGGGCGTAATGCCGATGTGCGAAGCAATTTGGGTGTTGGGTAGGCGCTGAGATAGGTGCGGGTATTGTTGTAGGCTTTCAAAAGGGTGGAGGAAGGGTTGGAGGGACATGGGTTTGAAAATACCGCCGGTTGGTAACCCAAAGAAACCGCAAAAGCTGCAAGGCCGTCCACCCGGACGGCCTTGCGGCTTTAAGTCGGTGAATAATTCGACCCGCACCGATTGCAAATTCGGTGCGAGTCGAGTGAGCCGGAAACTGATTCAGTCCGGTCCCTTGAATTATTCCAAAACGATGTGATGAGTTTCAAGTTTGTTTGCGTTGTCCTTTTCTTTTTCCTTACTGACCCTGAGCACGTATCGCCCGCGAGGTAAGTTTCTCACGTCAAAAATCACTTTCTTGTTTGCTTTCGCTTCTTGTTTCTGTGCCTCCGATTTTAACTCGATTCTGAGCACGGCTACTGCGCCTGCTTTTTCGGGAAGAAGTTCGAGCAATTCTGGAAAGTTTTTTGATTCCTTCGTGTCCTCGAAAGTTACGTTAAGTTCGTCTTTTGCCGGGTTTGGCGAGACACTGTACATCCGATAGCCACAATCGTTGACGCATATTGTTATGCCGCTCTGGGCCGATCCACTACAATTAGAGGCAGTGGCACTGATTCCTTAACAATCGTTCACGTAGGAATTGAAGTAGGCGCGGCCACCTCCGTAATCAGTGAAATAGACGTTCTGGGAATTTCCACTCAACGACCAAGAGTAGCTGGTGGCTTTTGGAGAAAAAGCTTTGATAACCAATCCAGTCCCATTGCACATTGAGCCGGGGGTGGGTTGACCATAGTCGTCAGTAATTGAAATGCTACTGGACGAGGGCGCGCCTGCATAAACCGAAACGGACGTAGCTGGAGTGGTGTAATTGCAAGATGATGAGCTTGCCGACACCTGTATGGTTCCGTCGCTGCTACCAGAAACCGAAGCTTGGTTGCCGGAAGCGCTCAATGATATGCCGCCCGTCGTGGACCAGTTGTAGGAAGTGGCGTTCGATGACTGAGCCGTAACGGTTTGCGTCGAGCACAACAGAAGACCACCCTCGGGAAGTGACGTCAGATTCGAGGTCTGAAGAGTTGGAGTGGTGGGCAGAGGTCTCGTGACATTGGAGACGTAAGGACTGGCCGTGGAATAGGTCGTCACGTCATTCCTGGTTGCTATAACGTAGATATTACTTGCGCCTGAGCTTGCGTCAGCCGTGAAGTTAGCACTCGGTGTTGAAGTTGTTCTATTCCCTGACCAACCGCTGGGGACATTAACCCATTGGTACGAATCTGCGTTCGTAGCCGCTTCGGCTGATAAATTTACGGTCTGGCTTCCGCAGGATAGAGAGTAGGGGTTATTGTAGCTATTATTAACTTTTACGATACCCGGTGTGCCCAAGTATCGAATCCCGACGGAGTATTCCGTAACCGATGTACCCTGATAAGGGCAGGAACCAGTTCCGTATCCAAAATCAGATGTAAACGTAGCTTTCAGCTTTGCATTTCCGTCGTTTTCGTTCTGCCAGTAAATGTTGACCCCATTGTTCTGAGTGACTTTAGTGTCGGTTTTTGCGCTTGGGTTGCCATACGCGTCGTTACCTGAGAAGATACCCCTGGTGACCGTCCAAGTTATTTTGCAGTCTTGAGTGGTAATTGGTGTGCCATTGGGATACTGGGAGTTTATGATGTAAGCTTTATACTCAAGGGGTTGGAGGTTGAAAAAGATTGGCGGTCTCACTACTGGACATTGACGTAAATCTTGGGTTTAGCGACTCTGACCTTTTGT
>ERZ1066120.915-NODE-915-length-22245-cov-15.424741_pt1 | contig 22245 bp, 18 predicted proteins | sample MGYA00382767_ERZ1066120 | MGnify/ENA primary metagenome ERZ1066120 (study PRJEB33369, sample SAMEA5778350) | biofilm metagenome | biome: Industrial cooling water; feature: Water cooling tower basin; material: Biofilm | place: United Arab Emirates | collected...
TACGGGCTATGGCACTGATTCAGTCTGCTTTGTAGCTTACTTGTCACCCCGTCAGAAACAAAATATTAGAGCAGGATTTACCCCTGATTGTGGGACAGCAGGCAGAAATTGAGCGGTTGGGAGAAAGCCTGAAAGAACTATACTTGCCACTCAAGACATCCGACACGTTGGTGATGGAGTATCGCAAGTGGCTGGATGAATTTGGGTCATCGATGCCATATTATCAAGGCTACTCTACCTCGAAAAATCCTAACAATGGCGATCGCACTTGCCAGCCGATGCTGCTAAACCGATTCTCACGACATACACAAATCTGTAGTTCCTGTAATCGAGCCTATCAGGTAACAAACCAGCTCAAACAAATCTTTGTGGGGGTAGCGATCGCTCTGGCAGCATTAGCCATAGTTACAGACAAGTTTGAAAGTAAGATTGTGGCAGTCTCAGCGAGTCTTGCAGCAGTAGTTTTGGTAGCAGTACTTTGGAAAGTCAAAACTAAGTTTGAACGTTCCTACACGCGCAACTAATATTGCTCCCGTGTAGATGGCAAGATTCAAATGATTGTGCCTATTTGCTCCATTCATCCCATGCTGCTCGCGCCACTTTTGCGATCGCTGCTTCGCGGGTAGCATCGTCAGCCGTCGAATCTGACACGAAGACTGCGATCGCCGACCGTTTTACTCCTGTTTATTGATAGCGTTAATGTCACTTTCATCATAGATCCACATAGCTGTAACGCCTTGTGAATGCCTAAAGCCAAGTTTTCCATAGAACGGAACGGCATAATTAATCGCTAACAGAATCTGCTGATGAAAGTTTATGTAGGGAGCTTGAAGGCGTTTCATAATCTCTCGTCCTATACCCATATTTTGATATGAAGGCAGTACGAGTAAATGAGGATAATAAACAGTTAATGCTTTATCTGAAATCGCATTCCCCAGCCCGATTAAAACATTCTGATGCCACGCCGAGATGACCATTTCTAAATTTGAAAGCGCAAATAACAACGCATCTGGCTTCTCTGCTGATGACCATCTACATTGAGAGTAAAGATAGATTACTTGTTCGCGGGGCAACTCCACCCCTTCTCGATATTCAACTTCTTGAGAAAGCATTGCTACTGATACAAAATCACTCATTTAGAAAATTTTGTCACACAACGATCGTCTCGTCGTTTCGGTGCAGCGACTGGTTATGCAGCGATCGCGTTCAGCCTAAGTTTAATCTATTGCATCTGAACGAGAAACACACAGGCAGTATTCAGGATACCCGCAACCGTTCAACATCCCTGATGGGCGGCGCACCAAACATACGGGCATATTCGCGGCTGAACTGCGAAGTGCTTTCATACCCAACTTGGTAGGCAGCCCAAGTTGCATCTGCATTCTCGGTAAGCATCATCTGACGCGCTGTTAATAGTCTCAATTGTTTTTGATATTGCAGCGGACTCATCGCGGTGACTGCCTTGAAATGGCGGTGGAATGACGAAGGAGACATATTTGCTTGCTCTGCTAGCTCTTCAACCCGCAGCGGCTGTGTAAAATCAGCTTTGATCCGTTTGATGACTTCAGCGATGCGCTGCATATTGCTGCCAGAAGTGGCAATTTGACGAATCGCTTCGCTTTGTTCCCCCACGAGCAGACGGTAATAGATTTCGCGGACGATTATTGGTGCGAGGAACGGGATATCTTGTGGTGTATCTAAAAGCTTTGTCAGTCGGGTGGCGCAATCAATCAAGGGCGGATCGGCATCGCTGATGAACCAGCCTCTGACTGGATTTTCTTTCTGACCAATAGCTGGGTTCGTTTGAGCAATGATGTCACAGAGTTCGGCTGGGTCTAACTTGAGCTTGAATCCTAGATAAGGTCGATCGGGTGTCGCCTTTACCGCAGATCCACTCATCGGCAAATCCACAGAAATCATTAGATACTGAGCGACACCGTACCGATAGGTTTCCTCATTCAGCAAGACTTCTTTTTTCCCCTGCACCACAAGGGCAAAAATCGGTTCGCTAACTCTCGCCATTGCTATAGAATCGCTCGATTGTTTCATGAATTCCAGGGGAGCGATCGCGGTTGCATGGGCACCGTCTCCCTTGCTGTCAGTGTGCTGAGCGACTAGTGCCGCCAATTCTTCGCATTGATCGATCGCTACTTTGTGGCTTGGTGTCTCAATCGTCATGCTGAATTCCTGACTCATTTAGCCCTTCTTACGCACTCATTATAGAAAATATTTCTGACTGACTCATACCTTACTTGAGAGGATTAGGCAATCATCTGCAAGGTTTGTGTATTCATGTGAAAGTTTATTGATTCTACGATGAACTCATGCCACAGGCTAAGACTGAAAGGATAAGGAGTACATATGAAAACAGGATCGATCGCGGATACGTCATGCGGGTTCGCTCGCCTATGGTATGAACGAGCGCGAGATATTGCTGCCGATTCAACACTTTGCCAAGACACTAGCCAATTGTCTGTCGGATCGTTGACCCAACAGCCGCTCGTTCCAGTGAAAAGACTCTACTACTACAGTCGGTGATAGGTTACGAATCTCAGCCAGTTGTAGCTGCCCCTTGTCATCCAGCAAAAAAACTGCTCCAGACTGAAGGTGTAAAACTTCTAGAGTGCGATCGACCAGTTTGTGCAACAATTCTGACAAACCGATCGTCGCGGGTGCTTCAGGCAAAAATTCCACGAACTCTCGGCTGAGATCCAGTTTGTGCGGATAAAAGTGATGGTTGACGAACTTTTCTAACTTTTCCCGTGCCGAGCCAAAGATTAAGCCAACTCCCAAAACTGCAAATCCGGCTGCAATGGGTGCTGCACTCTGCCCTGTCGTTCGGGCAAAAACAAGTTCCAACAACTTCGCTGTGGCTGTCCAAACTGCTGCTAACAAGGTAGTCAGTAAACCATAGACGAGAGTACGGTTGATGATAAAGTCAATTTCCCACAGCCCATAACGAAAGATAGATACGGCGATCGCAACTGGTGCGAGTAGCTGAGAAACAATGAAAAATGGCTGGTGAGCCAATTGCAAAAAACAGTCCGAACCCTTCTGTAAGGATGGAAAAATATACCAGACAATATGAGTAACAAAATCTCCTAAAATAGCTGCGGTCAAGCCAAACACGACCCATTTTGTTTGTTGCCGCTGTACTGGATTGGAAACATAAACGTAACGGTAAATTTGAGCAAAAACCCCCGTGCCAAACCAAAACGTCAACACCAAAAAAGGCAATGCGTGAGACAATCGATAGGGATTTAGCGGTAGGTATAGGGGCCAGATTAACGACCAGAGAACTAGGACAAGGGTGAGAAAGCCCGTCCAGCGCGGTATAAATCGACCATCGGGAAAAATATAGAGAAAAATAATAAATAGCGCAAAGCCGATCGCCCGTACAAAGCAAAGCAGCACGTTAATCCCTCCCTGGTGCGTGACCAGCGCGTGCATTGGAGGTGGCAGGGCGATCCCGAACAGCATGAGGGCGATCGCGGCAAACATGGCGATTTGAGTGGCAGAGCGATGCAGCGCAATGATGCCTCCTGTAATCGCAAACACCAGCGCCAAGAGAATTTCTGACAACAGAAAATACCAGACATAGAATTCATCAGAAAGACCGAATTGGCTTAAATACGGGTGATAATAAGTTACAGCTAGGTGGCGGAGGTGTTCAAAGCGGTAAGTAACGTTGGCAATGCCTGCAACGATCGTCAATAGCAAAATAACCAGCGCCATTCGCCGAATACCAGATGGGACGGGGGTTTCGTGCAGGAAATTTGCATTCATGATGACTTCCTAGTTCTGTAATTGCTGTAATTCGCCCAGCGATTGAGATCGTCCCAGTACAAAATCGGCAGCTTTTTCACCAATCGCGATCGTCGGAGCCATTGTATGACAACGCGGTATAGTCGGCATTACTGAAGCGTCAGCAACTCGCAGCCCTGCGACTCCATGCACCCGCAGCATTGGATCGACCACTGCCAGGGGATCGCATCCCATGCGGCACGTACCAACTGGATGCCACCAACCATCTGATGCCGATCGCACGTAATCCTCAATTTCGCGATCGCTTTGAAGGATGCGATCGGGTAGAATCGGTTTGCCTCGGTAAGCTGCCATAGGACTTGCAGCAAAAATCTTCTGTGCCTGCCGCACGCCTGCAATCATTACTTGCAAATCGTGTCCTTCTGGATCGCAGAGATATTGCGGGTCGACGATCGGATGTTCCAAGGGATCGGGCGATCGCAACCGCATTGAACCGATGCTACGGGGGGCGATTAATGTTGGTCCGATCGTCATTCCATGTTCGGTTACTGCAACTAGTCCGTAGTCGTGAAACACTACGGGCGCAAATTGCAACTCTAGATCGGGTGCAACGAGATTTGGTTGGGTACGCAGGAAAGCAGCAGCTTCGAGGACGCTGGAAGTTAACATCCCGCGCCGCAATAGCAAGTATTTCATCAACTCTCGCGGCGAATTGGCATGGAGCAGCGATAATGGTTGCGTACTACCCACAACAACAGCAACGGCAACGTGGTCTTGTAAGTTCTGCCCCACACCTGGCAGATCGACAACGACATCAATTCCCATCTCTTGGAGATGCTGTGCGGATCCAATTCCAGAAAGTAGCAGCAGTTGCGTAGAACCAACAGTACCACCAGAAAGAATGATTTCACGAGTGGCGAGCGCAGTTTGTCGGGTTCCCTGACGCAGATACTCTATACCAATAGCACGGCGATCGCGGATCGACACGCGAGTACACTGTGCGCCTGTAAGTACCTGGAGATTAGAACGGCGCATAGCTGGACGTAAAAAGGCATCGGCGGTACTCCAACGGCGACCTCGACGCTGAGTTACCTGCACCCAACCCACACCATCTAGTTGCGAACCGTTGAGATCCCGGTTGTAGGGAAAACCAACCGCTTGTGCTGCTGCTACAAAAGCGTGACTGAGGGGATTGCGATCGCGCAGATCTTCGACATAAAGCAAACCGCGATCGCCATGCAATTCGTCACCGCCGCGACTGTTGCGTTCGGAGCGGCGGAAATAGGGCAACATATCCTGCCAACCCCAACCAGGGTTGCCCAAAGCTTCCCAGCGATCGTAATCGGTAGGAACGCCTCGCAAATACATCATCGCGTTAATTGATGTGGAGCCACCCAAGGTACGACCCTTTGCCCAGTAGCTCTCTCGACCTTGCAGCCCTGATTGCGGCACGGCACTATAATTCCAGTCGTACTCGGTCTTGAACAGTTTGCTAAATGCGGCAGGAATGTGGATTTCGGTTTTGTTATCTGGCGCACCTGCTTCGAGCAACAGCACGCGATGGCGCGGGTTTGCACTCAGGCGATTGGCGATCGCGCAACCAGCAGCCCCAGCACCAACAATAATAAAGTCATACACTCGATTCTCCCCAGAAGTGGACTGGGTTGTTTGGTTCATTATTGTAGTCTCCTTCTTCCTTGTCTTTTACTGAGCAAAATTACAGCAGTCGATGAGTGAAACTTGATGCAACGTTTCGTGTAAGCTGGCTTGTGGGTTTAACCGTCGTTCGAGCCAAAATTGCTCTACGGCATCAATTAAAGCGGCAGTTTGGAGTGCTGTCAGTGTTTTCAGTTGATTCAGGAGAATCTCAGGATCGACGTTTGGCTTGAGTGTAAGGCGATCGTGTTGGATAGCATCATTAACTTGAATCCAAACCATTTCTGGTTGAGTCAGATTGCTGTCAAATTGATAGTTGCTCAATGCCTCACAAATCAGAATGGCTTCATCAATTGAAAAGTAGAAATCAGATAGAGAATGCTTTAGCAAGCTGTAATATCGCTTTAAATCCCTCTGGACAATCGCATTTTCTGATTCTCCACGTTGCAGGAGGGCTGCTTGCAGTTCAGAATCTTGAACCATCAAAGTGTAACTTTCCATAAACATTTTCCTGGAATTCAACTCGACACATAGCGGATTATTCCCATGCAGCTCTTCGCCACAACTGTTTATTTGTAAATTCGGTATAGGAATCAAGCCCTTTTGCCACTATTTTGAAATGGGCGTAGACTGAAAATGGATAGATAGCGTTACTGACATGACTTAGTAAGTCAATTTGTAGGAGTCAATTTCTAATTTGAAGGAAATTGTTTTTTGCATTCACTTACTTCCTCTTAATTCAATACCATTCAGGATAAAACGAGATTGGCATGAAGAAAAGAACCGATTTTTAGTCAAATCACAGTACTATTTTTAAGTTTCAATCTCAGTCACGTCCTGCGATAATAATCTTTTCTGCTAAGCCAATAGGGTTAGAAAACATCACCTCATGGCTACCTGGCATTTGCACGAGTCGAAATAGTCCCAAGCGTTCTGACATTCTGGGATGCCAGCCCCACTCGCCTTGAGGTAATGCAATATCTTCACTACAGTAGAGATAGCTTTTGGGAATGGATAGCGAGTAAAATCGCCTCAAGTCCAACTTGTCAATTAACGGTTGATAAGGTTCCGATGACAATTGAGCATAACTGGATTTCGCCAATTCGAGATCGGCATCGTTGATAAATGCCTCTCGCCAAATATCAAAAGGAATCATTACCGTGTTATCTTCTGATTCTCTAGCTAGAGAGTCAAATAATTTTTGGTAATGTGGTGGTAGGTTGTCTTTGAGGCTGTCACCATCGTTGAGGACAAAAGCATCCCAGAAGATCAGCCGTCGAATGCGATCGCTAATTGCTTCAGCAACTTTGGCAATAATTGTGCCACCGTAACTATGCCCTAGAAGAACGATATCGGTTAAATCTTTATCGACGATGTAATCTACAATCGATCGCGTACACTGGGCATGGTTAATATTTTTATTCACACCTTTACCGTGTCCGGCGACTGTGGGAGCAAAAGCTTGATGCTCATTAGCTTCTAGATGTTTGATGACAGGCTCCCAAGTAGAACCATCGTGCCATGAACCATGAACCAAGACAAAAGTTGACATAGGATGACTCTTTTAAATGTGGTATGGAAATCAAGCTCGTTCGCCACTATCTTGAAATTGGCGTAGGCTGAAAATGAATCATTTGCCAACCCTGTTTTTGCTTTGCCCAGATATTGACAAAAACATTGTCTATATACCTCACTTCACCTCTAACTATGGCAGTCATTAAGATTCTGCCTGTTACCACAGCAGTCTCGCTATAAACTTTTATCAGCACGTTTTCACGCACAATTTGCTGGTACTGCACTGCACCCGATTTCAGGGAAGTAATGTAACTTGCTTTACTATCGACAAGTGCATTTGAATGTACATAGCGTAGTTCTTCCCCTAGCAGCCGTTCGAGCGTCACCAGATCGTTATCCAGCATTGCCTGGTAGCGGCGTTCTTCTTGCCGTTCTATTTCTGGTTCTAGTTGTGTAATTGCAACAACTTCCGCAGATTTCATCTGTCTTTCTCCTACTCAGTTTTATTTGCGCCAAACTCCAATCTCGTTCTGACCAGGATAGGCAGGTAGAGGTTGTAAGTTCTGGTAGAGTGGCGTGCAATCTAGGCGCGTCCCTTGGGGTGTTGTATTTTCAGGAACTTGATTTTTCACTGGTTTGATGCCTGCTTTGAGATAAGCCACAATTGCCCATGTATCGCGATCGCTCAAATTCCGATATGCAGTCCAAGCCATCGGTGGGCAAATTGTATTACCGTGTTTGTCCTGTCCTTGGCGGAAGACATTGAAAACTTGTTCTGGTGTCCAACTACCAATTCCCGTCTCGCGATCGGGGGTGATGTTTGCTTGGTAGATTTGGAATTCACCGATTTGAAAGGGTTGATCTGGGGTTCCTGGCAAATATCCAGCCAGCCACTGAGGATCGTCGGGAGTTGTATTCGGGCTGTGGCAATCTGCACAGTGACCCGCCCCTGTGACTAGATATCGTCCCCGTTGGATTAAACGCGGGTCAGTTAAATCGCTGCTACTATAAACGGGTGTTACCTTCAGTAGCACTACGCCCACAAGAACCAGCATAAAGAGAAATCCTGACAAAACGCGCCATTTTCTGTTCATTTCACACCTCCAAGACAAATTACAAGTTACGAATTACCCATTAGTCTCATTCGCAGCAGGATAGTTGGGTAAGGGTTGTAAGTTTTGAAAGAATGGGGCGCAGTCGGGGCGCGTTTCTCCAGGCGTAGTATTTTCGGGGACTTGATTCCTAATTGGTTTGATGCCTTCTTTTAAGTAAGCAACGATCGCCCAATTATCGCGATCGCTCTGGTCGCGAAAATAAGCCCAAGGCATAGGTGGACAAATCGTATTACCGTCTTTATCCCGTCCGTGACGCAAAGAATTGAAAACTTCTTGTGGAGTCCATCTGCCAATTCCTGTTTCGCGATCGGGGGTAATATTGGACGGATAAATCTGGAATTCACCGATTTGGAACGGTTGCCCTGGAGTTCCTGGCAAGTACCCAGCTAACCACTCTGGATCGTTGGGTGACTTATTCGGGCTATGGCATCCCGCGCAATTGCCTAGTGCTGTAACGATATACCTCCCCCGTTGAATCAAACGCGGGTTAGTCAAATCGCGAGAAAGAGCGTTACTATTAGCCTGCGCTACTCCCAATGACACTATGCTAATGAGAGTCAGTAGGAAGAAAAAACTTGACAAAATACGCCATTTACTTTTCATTTCTCCCCTCTAAAATGGATAGAGTTTATTGAGTGGCGAGGAAATTGGGTAGAGGATCGCCACCGTTGCGACCGATAGCAGGGATCTCGACTAAGTTTTCGGTAGCTTTTCCCGTTCCGTCGTTGTTGACAGTCTTCTCATTACCTGGGTGTCCGTTGGGGACAAATATCTGTGGGTGGTCGAATGGGGCTTTGTCGTAACGAACGCGATCGTCAGTCAAGCCTTTGAGAAAGGCTACTAACGCGGCTTTTTCATTTGCAGTCAAATTCAGTTCTGGTAGACTGGGAAAACTATCAAAATCGCCACCACGATTGTAAAAATCGACGACTTGCTCTAAAGTCAAGAACCCGCCATTATGCATATAAGGAGCCGTCAGTTCTACATTGCGGAGTCCTGGTGTTTTCAAAGCTCCATTTGCTACGACAACTTCATTCGGCTCGAGTGGTGGATTGAAAGTAGGAGGATTATCGCCCAAAAGTTGCGGAAATTTTCCTTGTTGAGCTAACCGCACTTCCGAAAGAGAATTACCGAGCAGATCGTCACCACCAATCCCTAAATCTTCCTGTACGGGTCTAACGCCAATATTGAAAAAGCCCCTGTCTTCTGGCGGATTTGTTCCAACGGGCGATCGCCCAATTCGCCCTTGACTGGCTACGCTTCCAACAGAAGCAGAGGTAAATTCTGCCCCTGCGTGACAACCGATGCATAAACCTTTATTTTGAAAAATATCTAGTCCTAGTTTCTGCTGTTCGGTCAGGGCATTGTGTTTTCCTGCTAAATAGCGATCTATAGGGGCATCGTCAGATATCAGCGTCGATTCATAAGCTTGCACTGCTAGCCCAAAGAACAAGGCGCAATTATACTCAATTAACTCTGATTCATCGATATTCAACGGTCGCTTTGGCTTGACGATGAGAGTCCCGCCACTATCATCAGAGCGAATCACTACGTTAGATTTCCACCACTGCGGTTGAAAAGCGGCTTGAATCAGTGACTTATAACTGACTTTTAATCCTGGTTGGGGAAAATTGCTATAGCGACCGAGAACGCTGTCTTCAGGATGTACGAGTTGTTTGCTCAGCGGTTGCAGGGAAAGTAGCTTTTTGCCGATGCGCTTATTCCCCAACGGACTGAGCTGATTGGGTTGAAAGCGATCGGAGATTTGGAGCTGGGTCTTTGAGTTAGTATTACTCTCAGAAAGTTGTGGTAGGCGATCGCTTGCCGATTGCTCGAATTCGCTGGTGGGTGGCTCCACCGCCTGAGAAGCTAGAGAGGAATTGTTCAGCCGCACTTTAACTTGCTTGAGCTTTTCTAATCCATCCGCCTGCAACACAAAAGCATCGGGATCTCTATGCTCCAGTGCATTCACTCCATTAAATACATCCAAGGCACGTCCGTTCCAAAAGTTACGGAAGTTGAAGACGGCATTGATGACTGTTGGCGTGTTGCGGGGTTCGACGCGGCGGACTTCAATATCTTGAACGTTAAATACAGGATCGTCTAGTTGCTCTACTTCATCCTCGGCGCTACCAGGAACGACATTAATTAGTTTAGAGCTGAATACGCCTTGGGAAGAAGAGACATCATTACTATCTGCTATGACTGGCGACAGGCGATCGCTTGGATCTTTTAGTTTGTGAAATGGAAAATTTTGTCGTTTGAGTTGGTAGTTTGCACCGCCTCCAGTATTAAAAGTTGTATCGGGGTTAGGAGTGCGATCGCTATTTACCTGCAACCTACCAGGATCGAGTTGGTTTTTCGACCTGTTATCTGCACCAGCGTGAAAGTGACAGCTAGCACAAGCTTGGATTCCGTCACTGCCAACTTGCATATCCCAGAAAAAAGTTTTTCCCAACGCGATCGCGGCTGTCTTGTCTCTGATAAATTCTCCAATATTGTCAGGTACGGGAATCGGTACGTTTTTGAGCGGAACGAGAGGCGATGTTTGGGCTGTGGCTAATTCTATGGAGATCGTATGTCCTGCCACAATTGCCGCTGCTACCAGTGTGGCGATCGCCATGCCAGTTTTGGGCTTGCGAGGAAAGGCGATCGCTTTGTGTTCGCTCAATATTTTTCTGATAAAACTGATAGCATTTGCTTTTTTGAAAAACTCTAAAATCAAACGAACAGAAATAGAAAAAATATCAATATCTTTTCTAATTTTAGCTTTAGCTTCAGATAAATTTTTGGCAAAACTTTTTTGATTGATTCCCATGATATTTTGGCATCTTAGCCAAGGATATTATTAGGCAATTTCTACTCGTTCCCATACCAATTCAAAAATCTTTAAAATACCATCGCTAAGAATAGGTGGCGTTTTCAACGTGACTTGATCGCCATTTAAACTAAAAGTGCGAACTAAATCTGTACCTACCCGATTGGGAATAGACGCTATTTCAATGTGATGAATTACAGTATTTCCATTCAGCTCGTATGTTCCTGCATAAGCATTGAAAGTAGTAAAAGCTCGCGCTAATTCTGCGACTGGCACTAACTGTATATCCTTACCCAATGGCGACTTGACATCTATGCTGAAATCAGCGCGATCGCTCCTGGCAAACATCACCATCATCCGATTGTCAGGCGTATAAGTAATGTATCCGACTGGATTTACTCCATACACGTCAGGCTCGATACTTCCATCAGGAAGAATCGCGATCGCACTAGTTAACTTCCAAGTTCCTAACAAGGGTTTGTCATTCGTCATTCGTGCGTGGTACGTGGTGCGTGGTGCGTGAAAAGAATTTGTATTTATCTTCCTCCTATCTTTTGTCTCCTGTCTCCTGTCTCCTTTCTTTTGACTTATTTCCTATCGCTCGATCGCAGTACGAAGTTAAAATTAGTGGTGTAAAATGGTGCGTGCCGACCGCTTGCCATCAGTTCGTCAACCGCATCGTGTTTTTGCAAAGAAGCGATCGCAGTTTTGACCGAGAAAGTTGTATCTGAATCGATGTGGGGATCGCCAGCAATAAATAACTGTGTTGTTAGCGGCGTGCAGCCAGGGGCGCTGAGCTTGAAATGAATGTGTGCAGCCCGCCAGGTATGCCGTCCTAATAGCTCCAAGACTTCGCCACAGGGTCCGCTAGCTGGGATATGATAGCCTGTCGGGACTACAGTTTCAAACGTATAAATCCCATCCGCTTTTGTTCGGAAACGACCGCGAAAGTTATGTTTTGGCTGAGATGGATCTTGAAGATCGTAAAGTCCTTGAGAATTTGGCTGCCAAACATCGACGATCGCATCAGCGATTGGCTTACCGTTTAAGTCTAGTATGTAGCCTGAAAGAATCAGCGGTTCGCCTGCTTTATCTATCCCCAGGCGATCGCCCATGTTGCGTTCTGGTGCATCCGGTACGTACATTGGACCTTCCAGATTGCTTTCTGTCGCTGTACCGTTTGCGTCGTGCAACAGCTCTACCAGTTCGGAGATGCCGATCAAGTCCGTCAGCATATGGATTTCTCCATTGGGGATTTCTTGAGTATGGTGACTTGCCCGATTGAGAAAATCGCGCCCCAACTGCAACTCCTGCTCGGTTAAATTCACCTCTTTAGCAAAGGCGTGCAGATGCGTAATTAAGCTGCGATAAATTTCGTAAAGTCGCGGATGTGCCTTGCCACCATCGCCATGATCGATGACTGCTTGAGTAATGTTGTCGAGAGTAATTTGCATCAGTTAACCCCTCCAACTAGAAATCAATTTACCTCTGGGTCAAATCCAAATCTCTCCTGTATATGAGTGGCGATCGCTTATATGAGTGGCGATCGCTCAATTTATGCAAAGCCTCATACCTTCCGACTTCCGACTTCCGACTTCCGACTTCCGACTTCTTAATATCTAGCTTCCGCATAATTCTTCATTTTGACCAGGCAAGATTGCCCACTTTAGCGATAACTTAACGATCTACTGCCCCTAATGCCATAAGCGTGGCTGTTTGAGCTGGGGTTAGACCTGTTGCGCCTGCAATTTTCATGCCCTCATAAAGTCGGTCGGCTCGTAGTGTTTGCAGGCACTTACCCGACTTAACATCCCAAAGCGCGATCGTTTCATCTTGGCTGCCACTAGCTAACAATAGACTATCGGGGCTGAAAGTGACTGAGTACACCCAACTCGTATGACCTGGTAATACTTGCAGACACTCACCACTAGTCACATCCCACAATCGCACCAAGCAGTCATCGCTACCGCTAGCCAACATTCTACCGTCTGGACTGAAGGCAACTGAGCGTACCCCGCTGGTGTGACCGTGTAAAATTTTCCGGCATTCTCCGCTGCGTACATCCCATAAGCGGATAGAGGCATCAGCACCCCCACTAGCTAAGATTAGGTTTGGGGACGGGCTAAGGCTGACCGACCATACCCAACCAGCATGACCGTGTAAAATTTTCAGACACTCACCACTTGTCACATCCCACAAGCGGATAGAGGCATCAGCACTACCACTAGCTAAGATCCCCTCTAAACCCACGCCACTTTGCTCAAGTCGGGAAACCCGCCCATGCAAGTGGCTCCCCTTGGTAAGGGGGGATGGGGAGATCGGGCTGAAGCTGACCGACCAGACCCAATCAGTATGACCGTGTAAAATTTTCAGACACTCACCGCGCTTTACATCCCACAATCGCACCGAGCAGTCAAAACTGCCACTAGCCAAAGTTCGACCATCAGAGCTGAAGCTAACTGAAAATACCCAATTAGTATGTCCGTGTAGTATTTGGAGACACTGACCGCGCTGCACGTCCCACAATCGCACCGAAAAATCGGCACTACTACTGGCGAGGATAGTGTCTTGTTGAGTATTGCTAAAGTTTGTCGGTGCATAGGCGAGAGATCGCACCTCTTTAGCATGACCGCGTAAAACTTGCAGGCATTCACCACCCTTGACATCCCATAAACGCACGATCGCGTCTTCACTACCACTCGCTAAAGTACTACCATCCTGACTGAAACTGACCGAGCGGATGCCGTTGGTAGAGCCGCATAAAGCTTTCAAACATCGACTGCTATTGACATCCCACAATCGTACAGAAGCATCGTGGCTACCGCTGGCTAAGATACTACCATTCGGACTGAAAGCCACTGCCCAGACCCAATTTGTATGTGCCGATAATGCCTTGAGGCACTGACCGCTATCGACATCCCACAACCGGACTAAGGAATCAGCACTGCTACTAGCTAGGATGCGATCGCTCAAAAGCTCGGTCGATTCTCGCTCTGGTGCAAAAGCAACAGACCAAACTCCATTTGTATGCCCGTGCAAAGTTTTGAGGCAACGTCCGCGCCTCGCATCCCACAATCGCACTGACGAGTCTTCGCCACCACTGGCGACAATTTGACTGTCGGGACTCCAGGCAACAGATCGCACGCCACCTGTATGTCCTGACAAAACTTTCCAGCATCGACCAGTCCGAATATTCCACAATCGCACTGAGGTATCGTGACTGCCACTAGCGAGAATACAAGCATTGGTGCTGGGGGCAAAGGTGACAGACCAAACTCCGCTCGTATGACCTTCTAATACTTGATAACACTTACCACCCGTATCCCACAACCGAATCGATGCGTCAAAGCTACCACTCGCTATAGTTTGACTGTCAGGACTCCAAGCAACAGATCGCACTCCACTGGTATGTCCTGGCAAAACTTTCAAGCATTGACCAGTGCGGACATCCCACAACCGCACTAAGGTATCGTGACTGCCACTAACTAAAGTTAAACCGTCAGGGCTAAAGGCGACTGCCCAAACCCAACCCGTATGTCCCTCAAGTATCAAAAGCTGTTTGCCGTCTACCACTTGCCACAAGCGAATTTTTCCATCCACATCGCCTGTCGCTAAGAGATTGCCATCGGGACTAAATACGACTGAGACGACACTTCTTAAGGTTTCGGCAAACGCAGACTTGAGTAGATTGGCATTTTGAAAATTCACGCCAGATAAATTCACTTGTCGCAAATCGGCTTGCCACACTGCTAGTTGGGAAAAGTCAAGCGATCGCAAATCTGCTTTCATCTGTACGAGCAGATTGATAATATTACCTCCGGCGTAGCTCCGCGATCGGGCTTGTTGTCGCTGCTGGCTTGGCAACTGTCGCAATCGTTCGGCTGCTTGGCGTTCGCCTAACTGAAAGAGCAAACACTCGAGCATAGGCTGCACGATCAGTCGTCTTTGTGTCTCCCGCACGTAGTCTTTAGCAAGTGCTTGCATTAACGGCAACCGCTGGCACAAATCGAGCTGCTCTGTTGTCAATTCCTGGCTTGCCTGCTCGACCAATCGCTCCGTCACGTACTCCATTACCATTGGTTGGAGTGACAGATGCTCGTCACTTTTCTCGATTAGAGATCGCCGGAACAAGAAATTAATTGCTTGGGGTAGCTGGCGCTTGTATGCGATCGTCACCATCGCTTCTGCTAACTGGGCGATCGCGATCGATTCTCGATGTATCGCCAGCCAATACATGACTTCTTGCTCGACTGCTGACAAGCGTTGAAACTGACGATCTAGTAGATCGCGGATATCTTCAAAGATTAATATCCCCCGATCTACGTACTGCAACACCGGCGTAATTCTGCCGTCGAATAGTTCTTGCGTTGCTGCTGCGACCAACTTCAACGCTAATGGATTGCCTCCATAGTGAGTTACCAGTCGGTTCCATTCTGTTTCTGTACCTGTAAATTCTCCCTTTTGCCGAAATAGCTCTCGCCCTTGGGTTGGCGCTAATCCTCCTAGCAGCAGCGATCGCGTGGGTAGCCATTCACCTTCAAGCCATGCTACCTCTTTCGGCTTTTCCCGACTCGTGACGATCGCGCAACTTTGATGGGAGGCTTCTCCAAAATAGCGCAGCAATTGACCGTAACCCTCGTAGCCGACGCGATATTGTCCGGCTCTACCAGACTGTAAAATCGTTTCAGCGTTATCTAGAATCAGCAGGCAGCGCGAGGAGCGCAAACATTCCATCAGTTTTGACAATTTGTCGCTCAAGCTGGCAGGGGGAACTGGATCTTCCGATCTCACCTGAAGCAGAAATTGCAACACGCTTTCGAGTAACTCTTCTAATAGCGGCGCGTTGGTCAGCGATCGCCAAATTACGAATTCAAAATCAATTTGAATTTGCCGCGCTAGCTTCACCGCCAACGCGCTCTTACCAATCCCACCAATTCCCAATATCGCTACTAGACGGCAGCGTTCTTCCAACAACCACTGTTGCAGTTGTCCTAGTTCTGCTTCTCGACCGCAGAATGTCGAGACATCGATCGCTTCTCCCCAGTCCTGTTGTTGACTTTCTTGCCCAGATGCCCAGCTTAATAAAGGCGACTCGTTTACAGCACAGTCTTCAGGGGATAATTCCAAGCTGAAGGCATGAAAAAAGCACTCTAGCGATTGCCGATCTACCCGTTCTTGGCGCTGGAGAATGCGGGAGATTGTATGTAGCGATAAACCCGTGCGATCGCTTAATTGTTCGCGAGTCAAGCGCCGACCCCAGTTAGATTCTACTTCTAACGCTTGCTTTGCCCGTTGTAGTTTGCGCCATCCTTGAGCAGTGAGAATGACACCACGCTCGCGTTTAGATTTAGCTGGAGGCATGGAAGCCATAGACTACCAGTAAGATGACGAAACTTGAGGTAACCTGGAGCCGAGCTGGACTTACGTTTGCTTTTGTGTCAATCGGATGTTTGAGTTTAATTCTAACAGCAAGTGCCTGAAGCAAAAACTGCGATCGCTACACATTCGGCAAAGCTTGTAGATTCTGTGTTAGTCAAACAAGAGACGAGCTAGGTACTTAGAATTACCCTCCTAGCTCAGGAGATTGTTTTTCGATTCGCCTCTGCTCCTTTATCCAAGTACGAAAAGCTTTTAAAGCAGGACGAGTGCCTGCGGTGCGGCTCAAGGCGAAAAACTGAGAAATGCCTTCAATCGCGGGAAAGTCGGGAAAAATGAGACTAGTGGAAGATGCAATATACCTTCCTTCACTCAGTACGTAGACTTGTAACTGACGATTTTGATAACGCCAAATTTCGGGAACGCGCAGAGCTTCGTAGGCGCTGAACTGTGTACTAGATGCGATCGCGATCTCTATTGCCAAGTCGGGGAGTGGATCGGTACTGAGATCGATGCGCTCTCTGCCAATCATCAAAGCGTGATTTTGAATGTAAAAGCACTCATCCGGTTCGATCCCCGCTTGCATATCCTCTCGCCGGAAAGTCGTCGATCCTAATGGCTCCCAGTCCATGTCTAGTTCATCCAGCAGCACTTTCAATAGATCGGCAATTACAACTTTGGATTGCTCGTGTTCTGGTAGGGGAGCCACAATTTCTAACGTTCCTTTGCTGTAAGCCAAACGGATAGTGCGATGCTCGCCTAACTCTGTCAAAATTGCCTCAAACAGCTGCCAGTTGACGTGCCGCAATACGACTCGCTGACCTGGGAGGACATCAATTTGCTTCAGTTGGAGAGTCACCATACGTTGCCATGACTCCTATCGAGTAAATTGGCTAGCATTAACAAAACGCACCGATTTGCGTTTTGACTGGGGCTGAGCGGAGTCAGCCATAATCTCAGTTACTGGCTGTGGCGCAAGAAGTTGAGTCCGGTACTGGGCAAGTTCGCATTGCAATTGTCGAATTCGCCTGCTCCAAGCCTCTAGTTCCTGCTGCCGTAACCAGTCGTCGAAAACTAAGTCCATAATCCGCTTGTCTAGCTGTGGAGGATTGTAGCACGCCCAAAGGAGCGGAATGAGAAGGCGATCGTACTACCGAACGCGCTTGGCAACGATCGGGAACGAAGCCCGCGACCTGCTGTTGCTTGTCAGCAGGTGAAGTATTTTTTTGCCAAGGCAGCAACCTGCAAGACACAAAGGAAATCCTCGCGTGAGAGATTGCAGTCTCGAAAGGGCATTGTCAAGTTAACGTTAGGTGACGGTTAGTAGTAGAATCTAAACGTTTCTACCGTCTGCTGCCTCGCCGGTCCGCTATGTACGCTCGTCATCGCTTCCCTCCTGAAATTATTAGCTATGCCGTCTGGCTGTATTACACGTTCCCCCTCAGCTTTCGGGATGTGCAGAAACTACTGTATCGAGGGATTGATGTTAGTTATGAAGCAATCTGAGCATGGTGCAAAAAGTTTGGGCAGCAGATTGCTAATGAGATTCGGCGTCGCCGTCGTCGACCGGCAGACAAGTGGCATCTGGATGAAATGGTGATAACCATCAACGGCGAGCAATACTACTTGTGCGAGCTGTAGATGTAGAGGGTAATGTACTCGACATTCTCATGCAACGGCATCGAGACAAAGCCGCTGCCAAGAAATTCTTTCGTAAATTGCTCAAGAAACAGGGGTTTGCACCGCGAGTCATTGTCACGGATAAATTGAAGAGCTATGCTGCTGCGAAGCGAGACGTGTTGCCCAACGTAGAACACCGACAACACGAAGAGCTAAACAACCGAGCCGAAAACTCGCATCAAGCAACACGAACACGAGAGCGGCGCATGCAACAATTCAAATCTCTCGGACACGCACAACGATTTCTTTCATCCTTTGAACTGATTCGACAACACTTTCATCCCAAACAACACTTACTTCCTGCTCACGAATATCGACAATTGATGCGTCACCGTTTTAAAACTTGGCACGAGTTGACTAGCTCTCCAGTAGTCGTCTAATTCTAACTCTTGCTGTTTTCTGGGGAAATAGTGTCCTTTGGCATCACTACTCAATTAACTTGACAATGCCCTAATACGACAATTGTAGATAAATAATGGCTAAAATGTAGACAGAGCAATAAATTTCATCTTATGGTTCTACTACACTCAAACATAAACAAAGCAGATACACAAGCAGTTGAACCAGTACTAGCACAGTTTGACGAGCTTGAAAAACGCATTGCTCCTCGGTTCGCTCGCTTAGAAGCTAAAAAAGCAGCGCTGGCATACATTAAAGGACTAATCAGTCCGGTGGAGCGAAAAAATAGTTGGCAATTAGCCGAAGCTATAGGAGATAAAGCTCCTTACAGATTCCAGAACTTGTTAAATCGTGCTGCTTGGGATGCGGATGCAGTGCGGGATGATTTGAAACAGTATGTTGTGGAACATTTAGGAGATGATAATGCGGTACTAATCGTGGATGAAACTGGATTTTTGAAACAAGGAGATAAATCAGTTGGTGTACAAAGACAATATTCGGGAACGGCAGGAAGAACCCAAAACTGCCAAGTCGGAGTGTTTTTAGTTTATGCCAGCTCGAATGGTCATACATTGATCGATCGCGAGTTATACTTGCCGAAAAGATGGACTAATGACCGCCAGCGTTGTGAACGAGCAGGTGTACCAGAGAACGTAGAATTTGCGACGAAATTACAGCTAGCGCGAAAAATGCTGGGGCGAGCTAGAGATGCAGGTATTCCGGCACGATGGGTATGTGCTGATGCATTGTATGGCACTGACCATCGTTTCAGGCAATTTATTGAAGCGCAAAGACTCAATTATGTATTAGCGGTAAGTCGTGACCAAACTATTTGGGTGGGCAAGAGCCAACATCGGGTCGATGCGATTATTAGGAGAATAGAAGAATCAGCTTGGCAGACCTTAAGTGCTGGTAATGGTTCAAGAGGAGAACGGCTATATCAATGGGCGTTAGCAACATTTGAGCATCCAAAAAACCCTCAACTACAACGCTTTGTCTTGGCTAGAAGAAAGTTAGAAAACTCGGCAGAAATTACTTATTATCTAGTCAGTGCGCCCGTTGGTACTTGTTTACAAGAAATAGTAGAGGTTGCTGGTGTGCGTTGGACGATTGAAAGTTGTTTTCAAAGCGCCAAAGGTGAGGTTGGTCTTGACCAATACGAAGTGCGTTCTTGGCCAAGTTGGTATCGTCATATCACATTATCAATGTTTGCACATGCATTTCTCACAGTGTTAAAAGCCTCAGCCCTTGAGGTAAAAAAAGGGGAACTCCCCGCACAAAACAGTTTATTCGAGTTCAAAAAGAAACGTGGCCTTTACTATCTTTAACGTTACCTGAAGTGAGAAAATTACTGGGATATTTATTTCAAGCGAAATTGCCTTCAATTGAACAACAATTATATTGGTTAAGTTGGCGTAGAAGGCATAAAACTATCGCCCAGTACTACCACTACAAACGCCGTAGAGCAAGATTTTCAGGCTATCTACAACTGTCGTATTAGCACCAGAACGCGAAAACAGAAAACAGCAGACGCCAATCCAACCCTTAACTTGACTCAAACAGGCGATCGCCTTTGTGCAATCGAGTGGCAATTTGATAAGTTTGTGCTTGAGAGCGCATTGTCGGCGCGTGGGCAGCTAAGTAGCGGGCAGCAGCAACTAAGATGTGGACTCCAGCAGGAGTATGACTGTGTAAAGCATATTGGCGAAAAGCTGCTTCCATTTCTTGAATGACGTGAAAATCTCGATTCTCCCGCAACATTAATTTACCTAGCATTGCCATGAGTCGCTGTGGGCTACCACCACTATAGAGATACTGGGCAACTAACTGACCGACCTCGTTGACTTGCTGCTGTTTGTCCAATAAATCTGGTAGTTGCAGCAGCAGTTGTTCTGGGTTGACCTCCTGCTCGTTTGCTTGGGGGAGTCGAGCCGCTGGCACGTTGAGAAAACGATTGAGATACACGCTCACGGCAGCGTCGAATACACCCCGCAATAGTTCCACTGATGGCACGCGCCGCAATCCTTGATGCACGGCATTGGCAAAAGTAAAGGGATGATGTGCCGTGTCCCAATCTCCATACTCGTTGTTGGTGTGGAAGCGGGCAACGCGCAAAGCCGCTGCGTAGGTAACGGTTGCTGCTAATTCTTCCTCAGTACAGCCTTGTTGTAGGGCATATAAAAGCGCATCGGCGATCGCTTGTGGATCTTCTCCCATGAGAATAGGTATGAGTTGCTCTCGTCCTGACCAAGTTCCCCGTTGAGAGCGTCCTGATTCCACAGCAGTAGGTAGCTGGGCAAAAGCAGACTCCAAAATTGCTACTAAATCTACTGGGTAGCGCCAGGAATTAGACTCTTCCATGCGCGTCGCCTGAGCCAAGCTAGAAACCAAACTAGTTAAAACTGACTCGGCTTTTTGCCAGCCTGTAGCATCCAGTGCTTCCAGTGCTTTGTTAATGAAATCAAGGCTATGTCCCACATCCAGATAGCGACGGTCGCAAGCAGCAGCAAACAGCATATCCGCCATCTGCTCTGGCTTTGCTCCCTGACGCACCGCAGAGACTAGACATCGTTCTGCCGCTTCACTATCCCGCAGCTCGATAAATTGGCGGAACCAGCGTTTGAGAGTCTCCAACTCAACTGTGGAATTAGGTAGTGGGTGAACCCAAAATCGCGGTGGCGCACCAGCACAGTCCCGTGCTACCGCTGACAACCCTTGATAAAGAGCGCGGGGTCTGTCTTCGGCATCTAGATACGGTAGCAAGTTCATCATGCAAGTGTGAATGGTTAAGCCAGTACTCCAACCGTCTTTGCTGTAGCGTGTGCCAAAATCCAATCCAATTTGAAATGGTTCTGTTGGTTCGACTCCTAGATCCAACAGAGCAATGACAGACTTGGCAATGACTAGCGAGATGCTATGTTCTAAACCATCTTGAAGCCGCTGGCGTTGGTGGGCGTAAGCATCGCCTTGAGGAGCAAGATTGACCCACACTTCTCTAGCTCGAATTTCGACTGGGAAGGAACGCACGTCATCCGCCCAGGAATCAAACGTCCCTCCACTAGCTAGGTCAAAGCGTGCATAGTGCCAAGGACAAGTCACAATTCCATCTTTGCAAGTGCTGCCGTGCAGTGGAAAGCCCATGTGCGGACAACGATTATCGATCGCGTATACCTTGCCATTGGAGAAAAATAGGGCAATCGCTTGCTTCTCCAAATTGACTAGCAGACTGCCAGTTGCTTCCACCTCGGCTAGTTGGGCGGCACGAACGTAGTGGGTTGTCGGTGTAGTATATGGGAAAACTTGAGTCATCAGAATGTTCCTTCCCAGCAAGGATATAAATGAGATTGCACTTGGGCTAATTCTGGGATTAATCCATAAATGCAGTGCAATCCTTGCTTCTACTCTAGCTACCTGAGACTTCGATCGGCAGGACTGAAAGCTGCGGATTTAACTATTTGACCCAATACTAAGTAACGAGCTATTTGAAACCATTGCCCGTCCGTGCAACAAAAAGTCATTATTGAGTGTCCCTGTATAGAAGCGAGCTAGAAAAAAGGACGCTTGAGGGACATGAGCTGGAAGATTTTATTTAAAGCTGGCTTACCTCTGATGGTAATACCTTTAATTTCGCTGGCAGCCACACCAACCTTTTCAGCACCAGTACAAAATCAATTGAGAGTGGGAGATGCCAACAGCGATCGCCACTCAATACTAATCGCAGGCTGGGATGATGACGATGACGATTGGGAGCGCAATCGCCGAAATCGTCGTCGCGATATTCGTCGCCTGCGTCGCGACATCGATCGCCACATAGAAGATCTTCAAGACATTGACGATCGCGATGACCGCCGCCGAGAGGTTCGCAGACTGCGGCGAGACTACAAAAGATGGCAGCGCCATCGCAGCAGGGATTACAATTAT
>ERZ1066120.917-NODE-917-length-22101-cov-15.212057_pt1 | contig 22101 bp, 19 predicted proteins | sample MGYA00382767_ERZ1066120 | MGnify/ENA primary metagenome ERZ1066120 (study PRJEB33369, sample SAMEA5778350) | biofilm metagenome | biome: Industrial cooling water; feature: Water cooling tower basin; material: Biofilm | place: United Arab Emirates | collected...
GATCGCTTTGAGCGTTGAATTTCCATATTTACTCGCATCGCTGGACAAGCCGATATTTTTGACCAATTTGCTATAGAATTTCGCAAATTTGAAGGTCAAGTGATTTTCACCCATAAGGATGAGTAAGTCAGCGATCGCGCTTTCTAAGCTATCAACAAAAATTGCTAACTTGAAACCTCAGCTGAATTCTGTTTAGATGATTGCGATTCTGTAGCGTCACCATAAAGTATCTGTCTTACTCGCTTCAATCGTTGCTGTCGCGTATCATGCTCTAATTTAGCAGTAATTTCTTCCAGTTCTAGCCTAGATTCTTCCATTTCTAAGCGGGTTTTACGCAGGTTAGCAACCGTCTGCTTAACCTTTTCTGGAGCGGGCATAGGAGGCTGGTCGCCGGCTAGTAACTCTAGCATATCAGAAGTGGCAATGGGTTGAGATTCTGCAATCCGCAACTGTAAATTAGACAACTGAGAGAACCAAGACGCTGCTTCCTGTGAGCATTTTTCAGTTCATCCAAAACGATAATAGTTCTATCTGTCTCTCCAAATCGCTCAAACAGAGCAAACTCAACTGCTGTTGCTTGGTCAACAATGTCCAACAACTGCTGTTTTAAGCTATTGACGGTTTCAGTAGTTTCTCCTGGTAACTTTGCCATGTTTGCATCATAAATTTACCCCGTAAATTTTAGAGATAAACGCGATCGCGCTTTTTAGCTACCAGGGAAGAGGCGCGATCGGGTTGACTAACCTAGCCGTTATTTTGAAGCAGCAACTAGCAGAACAAGAAAATAAACCTAGAAATTTTTCAATGATATGCATTCATTCGCCCCAATATAACAAGTAAAACTTATCCTCTCAATCCCAGTTAACGCTAATATTAGCTGGGGTGGCGTGACTGAAAGGGGAGCGGATTAAGAGAAAATAAAACAAACACAGTCAGTCCTCATGCTCAATAACAGCAACTGATACATCGCAACTGATACAAAGAGTATGGATTTAGCCAATCTTGCAACCCAGTTGAATGCTGGGACGATTTTGCCAGAGAGTATCGTCCTCGTTACCCTCATGGTGGTTTTAGTTGGTGACTTGATTGTGGGTCGTAGTTCCTCGCGCTGGGTTGCTTATGCAGCGATCGCAGGGCTGCTTGGCTCCATAATCGCTCTCTATTTTCAATGGGATATTGCCAACCCAGTTGCTTTCTTAGGCGGCTTTAACGGTGATGACCTCAGCGTAGTATTTCGCGGCATTATCGCGCTTTCTGCTGCTGTCACCATTTTAATGTCAATTACCTACGTCGAAAAAAGCGGTACGGCTTTGGCAGAGTTTCTCGTCATTTTGCTCGTCGCCACATTGGGGGGTATGTTCCTCTCTGGGGCAAACGAGCTAGTGATGATTTTCATCTCCCTAGAGTCTTTAAGTATTTCCTCTTACTTGCTGACGGGATACACCAAGCGCGATCCCCGATCCAACGAGGCGGCGCTGAAATACTTGTTGATCGGTGCTTCCTCTACAGCCGTCTTCCTCTACGGCGTGTCCCTACTCTACGGATTATCGGGCGGACAAACCGAACTCAGCGCGATCGCCACTGGTATCGTACAAGCTAATGCAGGTCAATCTCTGGGTCTAGCGATCGCGCTCGTCTTCGTAATTGCGGGGATTGGCTTCAAAATCTCCGCTGCTCCTTTCCACCAGTGGACGCCAGATGTTTATGAAGGTGCGCCCACTCCAGTAATTGCTTTTTTATCCGTAGGTTCTAAAGCCGCTGGGTTTGCCCTTGCCATTCGCCTTCTCTCTACTGCTTTTCCCTTACTTTCCAGCGAGTGGAAGTTTGTCTTCACCGCCCTCGCCGTCCTGAGTATGATTTTGGGTAACGTAGTTGCTCTAGCTCAGACCAGCATGAAACGAATGTTGGCTTATTCTTCCATCGCCCAAGCTGGATTCGTCATGATTGGATTAATTGCGGGTACGGAGGCAGGATATGCCAGCATGGTATTCTACCTGTTGGTATATCTATTCATGAACCTGGGCGGCTTTTGCTGCGTCGTTCTATTCTCCCTCCGCACGGGAACCGACCAGATTAGCGAATACTCTGGGTTGTATCAAAAAGACCCCTTACTAACTTTGTGCCTGAGTATTTGCTTGCTATCTCTAGGAGGTATTCCACCCTTAGCAGGTTTCTTCGGCAAAATCTATCTATTCTGGGCTGGCTGGCAAGCCGGACAGTATGGCTTGGTATTGCTGGGACTCATTACCACTGTAGTTTCGATTTACTACTACATTCGTGTAGTTAGGATGATGGTGGTTAAAGAACCGCAGGAAATGTCCGACGTGGTGAAAAACTATCCCGAAACCAACTGGACTCTACCAGGAATGCGCCCGCTACAAGTGGGAATCGTTATTTCCTTAATTGTGACATCTCTAGCAGGAATTCTCTCTAACCCACTGTTTACCTTGGCAAATAATTCCATTGCCAATACATCGATTCTGCAACCAATTATTATCGGCTCGGCGGCGACGCAAAGCTTTGCACCCGCACCCAAAACTGCGCCAGCAGTTAGCTTGACAGAGCGCACTTAATGACTTTCTCTCTATATTCCCTTCATTCTTTAGCCTTGTCTGAGAATGAAGGGGTTTATTTTGAGAGTGCGGTAAGACAAAGAGGATGAGAGGGAGAAAATACTATTAACTACTAGCCACTAACTGCTCTTTGCCGATCGCCGCTCATCAATAACCGATCGTCGATCGTTGGTAGAGAGCATCTGGTAAGATCTTTAAGGTTTCTGGAACTGTCATCAATGGGAAAGACTCGCGCACGAATCGCAATAGACGCTATGGGGGGAGACCACGCACCCGCCGAAATTGTTGCTGGTGCTCTGCGAGCAAGGGATGAATTAGGCGTAGATGTCATACTGGTGGGCGATCGCCAGCAGATTGAAGCCGCCTTGCCCGCTAATACCAATCTCGGTCAGTTAGAGATTGTCTCTGCTGAAGGGACGGTTGAAATGCACGAGGAGCCTTTGAGTGGCATCAGGCGCAAGCCCAAAGCTTCAATCAATGTGGCAATGAATCTAGTCAAACAAAAACAGGCAGATGCCGTAGTCTCAGCCGGACACTCAGGCGCAGCGATGGCATCGGCATTATTACGTTTGGGACGACTGCCAGGAATCGATCGCCCAGCGATTGGAGCCGTGTTTCCCACAATTGTTGCTAGCAAGCAGGTGTTGATCCTAGATGTGGGGGCAAACGTTGATTGTCGCCCCAAGTTCCTAGAACAATTTGCGGTGATGGGAACGGTATATAGCAAATACGTACTGGGTATTGCCGAACCCAAAGTAGGTTTGCTGAATATTGGCGAGGAAGAATCCAAGGGCAACGATCTCGCGCTTCAGGCTCATCAACTGTTCCGAGCTAATCCTAAAATTCCATTTGTCGGTAATGCCGAAGGGCGAGATATTCTCTCCGGCGATTTTGATGTAATCGTGTGTGACGGTTTTGCTGGTAACGTGTTATTGAAGTTTGCCGAAGCAGTGGGAGAAGTGTTGCTGCAAATCCTGCGCGAAGAGTTACCTCAAGGACTGCACGGTCAATTAGGCGTATCGCTGTTGCGACCAAATTTGAAACGCATCAAGCAGCGGGTGGATCATGCCGAACATGGAGGCGGATTGCTTTTGGGTGTAGCAGGGATCTGCATTATCAGCCATGGTAGCTCTCAAGCTCCGTCGATTTTTAATGCCATTCGTTTAGCCAGAGAAGCAGTAGAAAACGAAGTGCTAGAGCGAATTCAAGGCTCGGTGGCGATCGCGGAAGAATGAGAGGATAAAGAGCAGGGAACAGAGGACAAGGAGGACAAGGGAGAATTCACTTCCTATTCCCTCGCCCTTAGCCCCTTCTATAGGTAGAAGCATGGTACAACAGTCAGGCGTAATTATTACAGGTAGCGGTTCCGCCACACCAGCAACCGTGTTGGATAACCAGAGTCTCAGTCAACTGGTAGATACATCCGATGAGTGGATTAGGAGTCGCACGGGAATTGGCAGCAGGCGTCTTGCCACGTCATCTGAGTCCTTAAGCGCGATCGCCTCTGCTGCTGGAAGAGAGGCGATCGCGATGGCAGGCATTACAGCAGCCGAGATCGATTTGATCCTTTTAGCAACTTCCAGCGCCGACGATCTTTTTGGTAGCGCTTGTCAAGTCCAAGCAAGGCTAGGTGCGAGTAATGCCGTAGCCTTCGATCTGACAGCAGCTTGTTCTGGATTCGTGTTTGGTATGGTCACTGCTGCCCAATACATCCGTACGGGAGTCTATCAGAACGTCTTGCTAATTGGGGCAGACGTGCTATCTCGTTGGGTAGACTGGGAAGATCGGCGTACCTGCGTCCTTTTTGGTGACGGCGCTGGAGCCGTGGTGATGCAAGCAGATGCAAGCGATCGCCTACTCGGATTTGAACTCAAAAGCGACGGTACGGAAAACCACTGCCTCAACCTTAGCTATCAAGGCAAACCAAAACAGCTCATGGATGGGGTGGAGGTGACTCAAGGGACTTATCAACCCATCTCCATGAACGGTAAAGAAGTCTATCGTTTTGCCGTACAACGAGTTCCAGAAGTCATTGACAAAGCCTTATTTCGAGCCAATCTCACCGTCGATCGCATCGATTGGTTGCTCCTACATCAAGCCAATCAGCGCATCCTCGACGCCGTAGCCGATCGCTTAAAGATTCCAGCTCATAAAGTCATTAGCAATCTCGCCCACTACGGCAACACCTCCGCCGCCTCCATTCCCCTTGCACTCGATGAAGCAGTACGTCAAGGGCAAGTGCAACCCAACCACATCATCGCCACCTCCGGTTTTGGTGCGGGCTTAACCTGGGGAGCCGCCATTTTTCAGTGGGGTAGGTGAATCAGTGACCAGTGACCAGTGACCACACCTCCCACACTTCTCACACTTCCCACACCCGACTCACTACTCACTTCTACAAATGACTAAAACAGCATGGGTATTTCCAGGGCAAGGTTCGCAAGCAACTGGCATGGGGATGGATTTATTAGAAATCGACTATGCCAAAGATAAGTTTGCCCAGGCAGAAGAAATTTTAGGTTGGTCTGTTATTAAGATTTGCCAGAGCGAGGACGATAGCATATCGCGCACGCTTTACACCCAGCCTTGCATGTATGTCGTAGAAACTATTCTTGCCGATTTGCTGCGACAAAAAGGACAGCAGCCAGACTTAGTAGCAGGTCACAGTCTGGGCGAATATGCCGCTCTCTACGTTGCTGGTGTATTTGAATGGTCGTCGGGATTACGCCTAATTAAACGCCGCGCCGAATTGATGAATAGCGTCTCTGGTGGCATGATGGCGGCTCTGATTGGTTTTGACCGCACCCAATTAGAAACTCAGCTACAACAAACGCCCGATGTCGTACTGGCAAACGATAACAGCCCTGCCCAGGTAGTAATTTCTGGTACTCCCGCCGCCGTGCAAGAAGTCATTGCTAAGATCAAAACTAAACGCGCTATGCCCTTAAAAGTATCGGGAGCTTTTCACTCGCCATTTATGGCAGACGCCGCCAGCGAGTTTCAACAAGTATTAGAAACCGTCACCTTTAACACGGCAAAAATTCCAGTTGTATCGAATGTGGAACCAGTACCAACAGTAGATGCAGCCATTTTAAAAGACCGCCTGACTCGCCAAATGACAGGTGGAGTCCGTTGGCGCGAAACAGTTCAACGCTTTGTAGAGGAAGGCGTGCAACAGGTAGTAGAAATTGGACCAGGTAACGTACTGACTGGATTAATCAAACGTACCTGCCCCGACATCAGCTTAGAAAACGTCAGTGGAAAGGAACTGGGGGCTAAGGGCTAGAGAGCGATCGCAATTGACAGCGATCGTGATGTTTTGTGCCTCAGCAAAGAGAGGGCTATGCAAGCGATTATGATTCTATTTAGGCTTTGCAACTACATATAGTTCCCTCAGATGGAGGTTATTTCATGACTGCTTCTATTCAGGGTATGCCCGTCAATAGTATTTGGCACAGTTTACCGCTAGCAGCATGGCAAGATACGTATTCAACGCTTCATATGTGGACGCAGGTTGTCGGTAAAATTCGGATGGCACTTGCTCCCCAGCTCAATCACTGGTGGCATTCTACCCTCTACGTCACGCCACGTGGACTAACAACCTCTACAATCCCTTACAAAAACCTAAACTTTCAGATCGATTTTGATTTCCTCGATCGCCAATTACAAATTGCAACCAGCAACGGCATTACAAAAACAATTGCACTTGCTCCTCGCTCCGTTGCAGATTTCTATCAAAACGTGATGGCAACGCTGAGCGAGATTGGCATCGAAGTCCGAATTTGGACAATGCCGCAAGAAGTGGCAGAACCGATCCCGTTTGATCGGGGCGATCGGCACGCGGCTTACGATCCAGAATATGCATGGCGATTCTGGCAAATTCTGGTGCAAGTAGATCGAGTGATGGCAGAATTTCGTTCGCGATTTATTGGTAAATCCAGCCCCGTGCATTTCTTTTGGGGTAGCTTTGACCTTGCTGTGACTCGTTTTTCCGGTCGTCGTGCGCCAGAACATCCAGGTGGTATCCCGAATATGGCAGATTGGGTGACGCGAGAAGCCTATTCGCACGAGGTCAGTAGTTGTGGCTTTTGGCCAGGTGGTGGATCGGTTGCGGAGCCTGTTTTTTACGCTTACGCTTACCCCGTGCCTGAAGGGTTCCGAGATTACTCAATCCAACCCAAGGAAGCATTCTACAGCTCCCAGATGCAAGAGTTTATTCTACCCTATGAAGCAGTAAGACAGTCCGATCGACCAGATGCGATGCTCCTTGCTTTTTTCCAAAGCACCTATGAAGCAGCGGCAAATTTAGGACATTGGGATCGAGTAGCACTAGAGCGCACCCCAGCCCTACCCAGCTAACATTGATGCTGTTGCAACAAACGAGCAAACGAGCAAAAGTGGTTGTGTTATGGCTGTGTTATGGCAAAGATTATTCGCTGCCACTGACCTGCTCGTCTGATTTTTCCTGTCCTCTCAATTCCCAACTATGCCAAGAGAACGCGAACCATTTGCTAGTCTTCTGCTGTACTACCTATTTAAATATTCGGTAGTCAGTCCGATGCTGCACGCTTATTTTCGGGGACGAATTTTTGGTGCGGAAAACGTCCCCCAAAAGGGAGCGTTGGTAGTGGTGAGCAATCATGCTAGTTACTTCGATCCGCCAATCCTCTCTGCTTGTGTCAGGCGACCCGTTGCATACATGGCAAAAGAAGAGTTGTTTGACATTCCCGTTTTTAAGCAAGCAATTGAGTTGTACGGTGCTTATCCAGTCAGTCGCGGGGCGGGCGATCGCAAAGCTATTCGCGCTGCGCTGAAATGTCTGGAAGCAGGATGGGCGATTGGCGTGTATTTAGAGGGAAGGCGCACGCCTGACGGACGCATTACCGATCCCAAACGCGGAGCCGCATTGCTCGCCGCCAAAGCCCAAGCTCCACTCTTACCCGTTAGCCTGTGGGGAACTGAAAATATTTTAGTCAAAGGTTCTGCCGTTCCCCGTCCCGTACCCATCACCGTCAGAATTGGCAAAGTTATTCCCCCCCCCAGTTCCACCGACAAGGAAGAACTACAAGCTGTCACACAACAGTGCGCCGCCACTATTACTACACTGCATGAATTGGGGAGATAGTTATCAGTTATTAGTTATCAGTTGTCAGTGAAGAAAGGGTGTGGGGTGTGGGGTGCGTGGGAAGTGTGGGGAGTGTGGGGTATAGAGAATTTTGAATTGTTTTGCTCCTCAGCTCCCTCAGCTCTCTTCTCCCCTGCTCCCGACTCCCCAATAAACGATAAACTGTAAAAATGTGGTGATAAACTTAGGTTGATGGAAGATTTAAGAACAGAACTGGCAGAAAGTCTAGATAAAGCTGAGTGGGAGTGGTTAATTCCTCATGCCATGCGGGATGCACTGGTAGTTGTCGCACCACAGCTCGACATTCTCGATGTGGGAGTGGCGATCGCTAATGATAATGTGACCGCAGTACAACATTGGATTGGTGAGGCATTAATTGCTAAGCCTTCTACCAATCAGCTGTCTGATTGGAATAGCGATCGTGCTAAGCAGTTTAATACTCTTATCGTCCAACCATACGTTCTCGTACAAGAGCTATCTGCTGCCTGAGGTAGGTGATTATTTCCAGTGGATGCCATATGCTGTTTTCCTAGCTGGAAATATATTTTAAGCAAATAGCGATCGCACTTATGAAGCCAGATATGCAGGAACCACCAAATTTTTGGGAACGATTAAATAATCTAGTTTTGGTGCGTTTCTTGCTATTTTTTCTTTCTGGCTGGGCTTCTATCCTGTTGCTGGAATACTTTGAAGATGTAATTGCAATCTTCTCATTTGCTGCTATTTTAGCTTTTTTGCTCAGCTATCCCGTACAGTGGCTACAAAAATACTTACCCCGCCATGTAGCAGTTGCTATAGTTTTTCTTGTTAGTTTAGTGTTAATTATTGCGCTTACGATTACTGTCGGTTTATCGTTAGTATCTCAAGCGCAGCAACTAATTAATAGTATTACTGCTTTTTTGAACTCTTTGATTCCTTTAGTAGAAAACTTAGAGGTTTTTTTACGCAAACGCAACATTATAGTAGATTTAAATGCTATTCAACAACAGTTGCAAAATCAAATTCTCTCGGGACTGAGCGTAGGTTTAACTTATAGTTTTTCTACTATTCAAATATTTTTTACTAACTTTCTCAATTTAATTCTGATTGCTGTAGTCTCCTTTTTTATGCTGCTCGACGGTCAACGGCTTTGGAGGTTAATCTTAAAGTCCGTGCCGAAAAATCGCCGGGCAAGATTTGAACTTATCGTCAAGCGAAAATTTTCTGGTTTTGTCCAGGGTCAACTCATTTTAATGTTATTTTTAACAACTTCTAGCTTCGTAGTTTTTTTGTTGTTAAACGTACCTTTTCCTTTAATTTTAGCAGCAATTGTGGGAGTTTTTGATGCAATTCCCGGAATTGGAGCAACTTTAGGAGTCGGGATTATCTTTCTAATTGTTTTATCCCAAAATGTCTGGCTAGCTTTAAAGGTATTAGTTGCTTGTATTATTCTGCAGCAGATTCAAGACAATTTAATTTCTCCTAGAGTGATGCAAGGTTCGTTAAACGTTAATCCAGTCGTGATCTTTTTTGCCTTATTAGTGGGAGCAAGAGTAGCGGGATTACTCGGGGTTTTTCTTGCTATTCCCATTGCCAGTGTAATTGTTAGTTTATTTGAGATTGACGAAATGAAAGCAGAAGTATCTTAGTGTCATTTGCAAATACTGTATCGATCGCATTTAAAAAAGCATAGATTGCCTTACTACCAATAACCGATCTAAAGATATAAAGATTTTTAAACTAGTTGATGCGATCGCATGAAACTATACGTCTTTAGATGCAAATCTAAAAGACAATGTTTTCTGAATGCGGCATTACCTCAATAGCCAAAACTCTTTCACTTGGTTGCAGAGATCCCTCGTAGCTGTTTTAATTTTAGGTATATTATTTCGCTTAATTAACCTCGATCGCAAAGTCTACTGGTTTGACGAAGGCTTTACTTCTCTAAGAGTTGGCGGTTATGTCATTCAAGAAGTCGTACAGCAGACTTTCAATGGAACAATTATTGATGTTGGCGATTTTCGGCAATATTTAAGTCCAAATCGCAACCGCAGTTGGCTAGATACGATCGAATCGTTAGCAGTAGAAGATCCACAGCATCCACCGCTTTACTATTTAATCTTGCGCCAGTGGATGCAATGGTTTGGTAATTCGATAACAGCTATTCGCAGTTTATCTGCTTTCACTAGCTTACTCGTATTTCCCTGTATCTATTGGCTGTGCCGAGAATTATTTCCATTATCGCCTTTAACAGGATGGATGGCGATCGCTTTAGTTGCTATTTCTCCGTTTCACGTTCTTTACGCTCAAGAAGCACGACAGTACAGTTTGTGGACTGTAACAATTTTATTTTCTAGTGCCGCTTTACTAACAGCAAAGCGCTGCCCTAGTTTGCTCAATTGGTTAATTTACGCGCTGGCAATCGCATCTGCTCTATATACCTTTTTATTTTCTGCCTTTGTAGCGATCGCGCACGGAATTTATATACTTTTGATTGAAAACTTGAGACAAAGTTGGCGCTGGACAAAAACAGTCCAAGCTTATCTATGTGCTACAAGTATAGCATTAGCGATTTTCTTGCCTTGGCTGGCGATCGCTATTCGTAACTATGGTAGACTGCGAGATTCAACTAATTGGATATCCGCCGCTAAAATATCTGCCTGTCAATTAGTTTTGTCCTGGGGAAATACGGTACGACTAGTTTTTTTTAATGCTACTAATTTAGAATTTATTATTTTGCCCTTGACTCTTCTATTAATCGGATACGCAGCATATTTTATCTATCGGTTCTCCGAACGCAAAGCTTGGCTTTTTCTCTTAACTCTATTTGGAGTAACAGCCTTATGTCTGGCAATTCCAGACTTTATAACTCACGGACAAAGAACGTTACAAGCTCGATTTTTAGTTCCCTGCTATCTCAGCATTCAAGTTGCTGTCGCCCATTTATTTACTGCTAAAATTATTTCACCGCATCTTCCTCAATGGCAAAGAAAAATTTGGTTATGGATCGCGATCGCCGTCCTTCTAGGTGGTATTTTTTCTTCTACTCAAATTGCTTACTCAGAAGCCGTATGGAATAAAGGTAAAAATCAAAACGATCTCGAAATTGCTCGAATTATAAATCAAACTGCTCGTCCACTAGTCATTGTCAGTAACTATCACTCTTTGTACGATTGTAATGCTACTTATTTATTTTCTTTTAGCCATCTATTAGATCCAAGAGTTAAACTCTTACTAGTAAATCAGAAAAGTGTTGCAATTGATGCCGAGCATTTTAGCAGTGTGTTTTTATACAATCCCTGTGGTTTAACAGATTTAGAATCTCAGTTTACTCGGGATTTTCTAGCGCTGATAGCTCGATTGACAACACAGCTAAATTATCAAATAGAGCCAATAGACGTCGAGCAGTCTAATATTATCTGGCTACTAAAATCATCTCAGAAGAAAAAGATCGATTTTTAGAAGATTAGTGTTCGTTAGGGTAAGCCTCGTTCAGCCTATACTTGCAATTACACGAAGCAAATTTAGGACTGCTCAACATAGCTATTCCCTAAAATCTTCAGCCTCAGCTACTAAATTTGACTTTTAACTTTGTACTTCGTCCTCAAAACGTCTGAATAGCTAGTTTTTGCCTCGGTAGCGTTGTTTGCCGAGCGCTTCTTGGCTTCTTGCACGCTAAAAAACAAGTTCGCCAATAGCTTAAAACAGTAAAAAGGAATTAGCAAGACCCAGAAGATAGTTGCTACAATTAAAATTACAAAAGCCAAAAATCTATCTTCTACTGAAGGATTGGGCTGGCGACGAAAGAAGCTAAACCAATTGATCGTAAAGTAGCAAGTGCCAGCTAAGAAAAAACAGAGCGATGCTGCGATGATAATATTCATGCAAGAAGACATGGGTTTAGGTTAAAACAGCGGTCATAAATACTTGATGAGCTTTGCTATTTTAGTTATCTTTGTCATTCCTTAATTGCTAACAATCGCCCTCATCAGAACCTCTTAGCTCGAATAAGACGAGTGGAGCTAGCAATCCAAGGTAACTTGCCGATCTCGCTGTTAACTAAACGTTATCAGCTTTTTATACTGTTTATATTATTACCAGCAATAAGCGATCGTTAACACTCCTTACGAACAGTTTACGACAAATGAAGTTGTTATTACCTCAACATAACTAATTGTATCATTTAGCAGCAACCGCAAATTTGCCGATGTTTAAATTGTGTAAAATTCTAAATTGAGTGAAATTACGGAAATACCTGAACTATCCATAAAAAATACTGAACTTTAATGTATTTGAGCTGACAAAAAACGGAGCAGTGAGATAAAAAATCCTCTCTGCTCCTTCATAAAAATTGAAATTGCTTTATGCAATTGAAGCACTAAGAATAGAATAAATGTCTGGCTAGCGGTGAGGCGATCGAGAAAATATAAAATTACTCTGAATTGCATCGGTAAGAGTGAAGAAGTTCAATAATTGTTCTGCACCTTGTCGAAGAGTCCAGCTACATCAGAGCTGCTTATTTGCAACACTAGGTTCGACCTAAGCAACGCACTTGTAGGATACGCTAGGAATTTGATAATAAGACAAATACCATTTGACAAACTTGGCAATTCCCACCTCAATAGGTGTATTGGGCTTAAAACCTACATCCTCAATTAGGGCATCGACATCTGCATACGTAACAGGAACGTCACCAGGCTGCATGGGAAGTAGATTTTTCTTGGCTTCTATTCCTAAACAATCTTCCAACACTTTAATAAAGTGCAACAAGTTATTGGGTTGGTTGTTGCCTATGTTGTAAATCTTATACGGAGCGCTACTGTTACCTGGATTGAGTTCGATGTCTGAAAGAGTAGAATGTGGCTGAGGAACTCGATCCAACACTCGGACTACACCTTCTATAACATCATCAATATAAGTAAAATCCCGCTGCATCTTTCCATAATTAAAAACACCTATTGTTTGCCCTGCTAGAATGGCTTTGGTAAACAAAAAATATGCCATATCTGGGCGCCCCCAGGGACCATAGACTGTAAAGAAACGCAGCCCTGTGGTTGGCAAGCTATAGAGGTGGCTGTAAGTATGAGCCATCAGTTCGTTAGCTTTCTTAGTTGCAGCGTATAGGCTAAGTGGATGGTCGACGCTGTCGCTTACAGAAAACGGGATTTTGATATTAGCACCATAAACAGAACTGGAGGAAGCAAATACCAGGTGCTCGACGCCTGAATGACGACAGCCTTCTAAGACATTGATGAAACCTACTAGGTTACTATCCGCGTAGGCGTGGGGGTTGTTTAAGGAGTAACGTACACCAGCCTGTGCTGCTAGATGAACTACGCGCTCAAAGCAATGCTCTGCAAATAGCTGAGCCATACCTTCGCGGTCTGCTAAATCTAGCTGGTAAAACTTAAACCCCGGTCTTGTTTGCAATTGAGCTAGTCTATCTTTCTTCAGGATTACGTCGTAGTAATTATTAAGGTTATCTAGCCCAATCACCTCGTCCCCTCGATCTAGTAGGCGCTGGCTCAAGTGAAAGCCAATAAAACCAGCAGCACCCGTGACTAAAACTCTGACCATATTCTTCCTTGTGAATCTAAAAAAACTTTAACCGTGCCAAGTTAACCGAATCAGTACCTAAATAATCTAAGTTCGGGTTAAGCAAAAAGCGATAATCCTCGTATGCTCGAGTATTGCTTCACGAGCTGAAGCAGCTTTGTCTTTGCCATCAGACTTGCCACTGAGAATACTCCCAACTGCCAAATATCCTGCTAGGTTATAGACTGAGTTTGAGAGCTAAGATGCTATGACTCCAGTAGAGATGGAATAGTTTTGGGTTTGACTGCGAGCAGATCGCGCCAGTAAAAAGTTACTGGGAACGAGATTGGTGAGAGTGAAAAAACTCAATAATTGCTGTGCCCCTCGCTGAGGGTTCCACTCACATCTGAGATCGGGAAAAAACTGACTAATCTTATCAAAAGATACGAACAAACCGCGATCGCTAGAGCCTTTTTGCTCAAAACTCAAACGCTCCACTTGAAAAATGTCTGCCACGATACCAGCAATTTCTATCAGTTGGTAGTTGTGGGCAGTGACACCAACATTAAAAATTTGTTGGTGAACCAGACTGCGCGCTGCTTCAAGAACGCAGACAATTGCTTCGCAAAGATGTAGGACGTGGACGAGGGGACACCAAGAATGACCGTCACCAGGAATCTTGATTTCGTTAGTCATCCAAGCCAGACCTGCCATATTGTTTAGTACCGCATCGAACTGCATTCGCGGAGAAGCACCAAAGGCAATTGCCGATCGCAAAATTGTAGGAGAGAATTCTACTGAAGCGATCGCTTGTAGATCGGTTTCCACCAAAGTTTTATAAGTAGCACAAGGAGTGAGAGGACGAACGGGAGATTCTTCGGTAGCATATTCCTCCCCACCCTCACCGTATACTTCGCATGAAGACAAATAAATAAAGCGGCGCACCCCAGCAGTTTTAGCCAAGTTTGCTAAATTCATAGCATCTTGATAATGGGCTTTACACGCGATCGCCGGATGTACGGATGGTATGGTAGATACTTCTCCCGTATGTATAACTGCCTCAACACCCTGCAAATCCGTCACAGCGATCTGTCCGATCTGCTGCTGGTGCGAGCATGGAGAGATGACGCGATCGCGATGACCGATGCTAACCACCTGATGACCGCGCCGTCTGAGGCTAGGCACGAGCAGGGAACCTATGTATCCTTCAGGATCGGTGACGAGTACTTTCATATTGGCGTGCAATTTCACAAATAGAGCAACTTTTCATGACGCGCACAAAACGACAGGGGTGCAAGACCTTGCACCCCTGCCAACACGTATATCTCATCCAGATCGGAAATGCCGTAATTCAGAATTGTTTTCTAGGCGACTGCTACGGGAGTTTTGGGGCTAGAGCTAATACTAAAGTAAGCGTTCTGTTCCGCTCGCAACCGATCGCACAATCTACCCTGCGGGAGTTCTACATCGTCGTAGGTGAGAACTCGATCTTTAGGAATGTCCCGCTTCAGGCGACAACCGATCGCCAAACCCATCGGCAAGAGATTTTGAGCTTGGACGACATCTGCATTTTCGCACTGACCGTAAGTCATGTACTCCCCAATGCCATCTAGGGCTTCTCCTGCTTTCAGGTCAATCTTGGCAGTCGCAACTACATCCACAAGCGGACCGCCAAGCGGAGCCATGACAGCATCCTGGCAGAGAACAGCCCTTGCTACAGACAAGGGGACTTCAAAATGGCAGAGATGGTACGGGGTGTAAAAGCTGTAAAGCGGACCTTCACCCAATTTATAGAGATTGAGGTAGTGCCGTTGCTTCGGGTCATCGTGGGTGGCAAAAACAAATACCCCCGGACCGGGCTTAGCACCGACGACGTAATCGACAATACCACCCAATGCCCGCAACTGGTTGACATCATACATGTTGGTCATTTCATCCACGTGACCGTTGTGGTAGTAACCCAACATACCGCGTTTGGCAACTTGCATTCCCGTCGCGTTCGCTACGATCGCCTGCTCGAAAGAGATCTTCGTCCCGTCAGCAAAACTGGTTACCATGCAGGGGTTTTGTCCCCAGCGTTGGGCAAAACCAGCTTGGGTGGTGGGATTGCGGTAAGGGTCTTGAAGTCCTTTGATATTACCGCACAGCAAAGGAGTTAAGCCGATGCTCTTGACAAAACGGTAAAGGTTCATTTGCACTCCCGGTTGGTCGCCATCGCAGGCGGAGAGGATGACCCCAGCCCGGTCTGCATATACCTTGAGAATGGGACCGACCGTCCCATCGAGTTCTGCATTCATCATGATGACATGCTTGCGGTGGGCGATCGCTGTCATCACCACCTGCGCGCCAAACTCTACCGCACCCGTGACTTCAATCAACGCATCGATTCCTGCTGCTTGACACAACAGCTGTGCGTCATCGGTCACTGCATACTGCCCGCGAGCGATCGCATCTTCCAAGCTGGATAGAGTATTCGCAACTTTGACATCTTCTACCCCTGCTTCTCGATAAGCACGAATGGCTTTCTCGACATCGCGATTGAAGACCGCTACCAGTTCCATTCCTGGTACGGAATTAATAATTTGATTGGCAATACCCCGTCCCATAAAACCAGCACCAATCATAGCAACTTTAACGGGATTGCCTGCCTCTGCCCGTACTTGCAAAGCGCGATCGACAATAATCATGAATAAACTTACTCCTGTTGAATTTAGTTTAATTTCTGTAGTTTGGCACAATTCAGCTCTAACAATTTATATCGAGCAATCTCACAAGTCTTGCGTTTTGTCAATGCTAACCCTCATCTCCCAGGGAGCAAATTTTTCCAGCCCCTGTCGCCATATGTCCTGAGCAGGAATTAATCGGTCGAACCAAAAGCTTGAGCTATGAATCCCAATCTAAAAGTCTTACACCCCATCAGCAAATACGAACAAAAATGTCGCCATAGTTGTATTGCTTGCGAGAGAAGAAAGTGTCGGGAAACAAACTGAGAAACTTTTCTAAGCACAGCCATTCCTGAAACGCGAATAGGGAGATTTTTCCTGATGTGACGTTAATCCGCAGTTCTCCAAAACGCGACAAATAATCGAGGCAGGCAAGGGTTTTATCGATACTGCGTCTTTGAAGATGGTATTCAAAGGAAAGCAGTGGGATCGGTTGTGTTAGTCCTTTCAGAACTTCATGTTCCCATCCCTCAACGTCAATTTTGCAGTACTCCGGTTGCCCAACTTGAGCAATGGCTTGGTCAAGGGTTATTACGGGTACTCGTATACTGGCTAAGGCTTTACTGCCTCCCCCCCAGTCCTGCTCCAAGCTGGAATGACTGCGAATGTCATGAACGTACAACGTAGCTTCTCCAGGTTCTGCGCCAACAGCACGCTGATACTTGCATAGTCTGCTACGGTATGGGCTACATCGAGCTTCGAGTTCTTTCATACAACTAGGTTGAGGCTCGAACGCTACTACTTTCGCACCAGCCTCAAGCAGTGCTTCAGTCTTCTTACCAATGTTTGCACCAACATCGAAGCAGAGACTGCCAGCTTCCACCAGTTCAGAGTAAAGTGCCACATCCTGACGAAACTCTTCTAGCTCAGCTTGGTTCAACCATTGCCGATACAGTATTCTAGCTGCTCGGTATAAACCAACTGATAGGCAGAGCTGCTTTAGAGCATTAAGTTTTCCCACGCGCTTAAATCCTCCGATAATTGCGCAGCCTAACCGTTTTTTGACTGCATACAGCCCTTCTACTGCTCTCTTTATTTCTCTCCTTCTCTCCAGCTCTCATTTAAGCAATAATCTTGAATTGCTCAAAACTCAAAGATGGCAAACCATTCAGCGTGACAAGCTTTAATGCTGAATTTGAACCGATACCATCTTGGTCAAAGCTGAGTAGTCCTGTAGCCGTATCGTACAAGAAGGTTGCACTAGTACCTATAGGAATTGGATTTGAGCCACTAACAAAGACACCAGTTGTAGCATCAGCCAGACTGAGAGAAACGCCAGCTGCTAAACCGCCACCAAAGCCAGCAGCAGAAATATTAAAGAAGTCATTCCAAGCAAAATCTGTGATGGTGTCGCCACCCTCACTGGGATTACGATATATAAAGGTATCTGCACCCCCTCCTCCGGTGAAAATATCTTTGCTACCACCACCTTCAAAGACGTTGCTGCCAACATTTCCTATAAGTCTGTCCCTGTAGCGCGTACCGACAACGTTCTCAATATTGATGAGAGTATCGCGTTCGACGAGGGCATCGTACCATTTATCCCCCATCTTGTTGTAACCTTCAGCATTTGGGTGAATGCCATCCGATACCAAATCTGTAGTGGATAGACTACCTCCTACATCCGCAAAAGCTACCTTTTTGCCTTGGTTAACTTTGTGATTGACTAGATCGGGGATGAGAGTATTAAAGTTTTTAGCATTGTTTGCCCGTGTTGTTCCTACTTTTTTAGATCCTTTTCTAGATCCATTTGGATCTTGAGGAGCAATTGAGGAAACTAAAATTTGCGTTTCGGGTGACTGCTCGGCAATTCGATCGATCAGGTTGCTCAGAGCGGCAGACATAGTCTTTAGGCTTCTTCCCGTATCATTCGTGCCGATCGCCAATAGCACAATGTCAGGTCGATAGGTTTTTAGTAAACCACTATCGACTAGATCCGTAATCTGAGCGATCGTCCACCCGGGACGTCCTTCATGATCTTTATCCCCAAGGTCATTAGGTCCATTAGACCCCGAACCGACAAAATCTATAGTTAAACCATCAGCCGAAAAGTTTTTCCATAACTGAATGCGATAGGCTCCTGGAGTGGGGTCAACTGCATGTTTGCCCGCCGTGATAGAGTCACCTAGGGGTAAGATCTTCGGCTTTTTTAATGTTTCATATATGGGTGATAGAACAATGCCTCGATCGAGTCGGGCAATAATACCCTTAGTTGCCTGACTGTAATCAACGGTATCAATGCCATTACCTCCATCAAGGGTGTCTTTACCCGTTCCACCAATCAGAATGTCATTGCCATCTTCACCATAAATAGTGTCGTCACCTGCAGCTCCATTAATAATATTATTTCGAGCATCTCCCTTCAGAATATCAGCAGCCATAGTACCATTTGTACTCAAGTTAGACTCCTACAGTTACAGTTTCAAATAATAACCGCCAAGTTGCATCTTTCTCTGATATCTCGCTCACAGGCAAAGGCCACTCAATATCAAGTACTGGATCGTCATAGCGCAGACCACGCTCGTAGCCTGGAGTATAAAACTCGCTTACCTGATATACAACCTCAGTCTCGGTCGTGAGAGTTTGGTATCCATGAGCAAACATCTCCGGTACATACAACGCTCGCCGATTATCAGCGCTTAGTTCTACACCAAAATGTGATAAGTACGTAGGGGAATCAGGGCGCATATCGACGATGACATCATAAATTGCACCCTGAGTACAACGAATTAACTTGTTTTCAGTTGCTGGGGCAACTTGATAATGCATACCCCTGAGCGTACCCTTTTTGTAGTTGAATGATAGGTTACATTGAGCAACAGTTGGCTTTAATCCATGCTCGATAAATTCATTCATGCAGAAAGTTCGAGCAAAGAAACCCCGACGATCGGTTTTGTGGTCTAATTCGATGATAAATGCACCTTTGAGTTTTGTCTCTGTGAAGTTCATAATTGTCTCCAGAATAAATCTCTAGCTATTTCCTACGTGTCGCTCGGACGTTCCAGTTGTTTGAAGCGAGCGAAACTTAGAAGAAAAAAATTGCATCTAGGCAATCTCCTGTTAATCTTCTCTAAACAGGAGCGATCGCTGTATTTTCTGCTCAGCCCTTGTAGGAATCGATCGTTGCTAGCAGAAAAGTTATATTAAAACAATGTTATAAATTGCTTGCCGATCGCTGCAATTTATCCGTCGATATTTAAGAAGAACCTGAAGCAACCTCAGCTCGATCTTTTTGCAGCAATTCCCGGCGATGTATGGAAAAATAGATCGGCCATACAGCAGCTTTCACCATTTCTTTTGCCAGGTTATTCCAGTTTCTACTTAACCAAGCTCCCATGTGCAAATAGCAATGCGATCGTTCGGACAAACCTAGAGGAACACGAGCGATCGAATTGAGATGTCCGAGAAAAACGCTCCATCTAGGAAACACGGGCTTTCCCTCTTTGGCGTTAGGATCGAACCAACTTGCGCGGAGATAGGGACTAACCATGACGCTTCTAGTAGAGCGTTGTGAATGCTCTCTATTGAAGAAAAGATACTCAGGAACTTCATAGAACTGACCTAGCAGTACCATTCTGGCGATGAAAACCAAGTCTGCGCCTGAGTAATCGCCCAAAAGTGGCGTTGTGGCAGCAGCATTGGTGCGCATTACCCCATAAAGCTGCTGACCTCGATCGGCTTTAGTGAAAGCATCAATTAAAAGGCTGCGAAAACGAATATGAGGTTTGGGTGAATTAGTTAGCAGTAGAGTTTCATCGTATTTCCGATCTAAAATTTTTCCCTGCTCGTCAATTAGCTTGGTCTTGGTATAGCACAAAACTACAGCAGGATTTTTTTCTAGCACTTCCATACATTTTTCTAGAGCCGTGGGAGCGCATAAATCGTCATGGGTAGCCCACCTAAAGTACTCACCTGTAGATAATTCAAATGCGCGATTAAAATTTCTGTGACCGCCAATATTACGTTCGTTACGGTAGTATTTAATGCGTCGATCTTTGGCAGCGTATGCTAGGCAAATCTCTTGGGTTCTGTCAGTTGAGGCATTATCTGAAATAACCAGTTCAAAATCCTCATAGGTTTGAGCCAAAATAGCATCTAATGCTGCTGTAACAAAGCGATCGCCATTGTACACGGGCATGCCAATGCTGACGCGAGGTTTAGTGTAACTCATTTTTTGTCTCTAGTAACTGAAAGTACTAACTAGGGCAAACTGACTGCTGAAATAATGCACGCACGATGAGCGCGGCTAAAATGACTTTGTTAGTGGAGTTGAATTGCACTCTGAAACGAGGTAGAAGTAGCTTCTAGCCCTTTTATTGCCCCAGCAGAACCCATCCGCTGTTTGATCCGATCTGCCAGCCGGATCGCTAGCGCCACAATCGTCAGCGTCGGATTTGATAGTCCGCTAGTCGAAAACACGGAACTCCCGGCTACATACAAATTGCTAATGCCGTGAACTTGACAATGCTCGTCGACCACACCCTCCCTAGGATTTGTACTCATGCGTGTGGTTCCTATATGATGGTACGAGCCTCTGAGCGATTGACTGTAGCTAGCATCGTGAAGCACAACTTCTAGCTGACGAGAACTAGAACGAGCAAGTGCCTCCTCCAGAACCTGTTGCGATCGCCGCAGGAGCGATTGCCAAGCAGCATCATCGTTCGTGAGTTCGATTTGCAGCTGGCCAAGCCCAGTACGAGCCAGTTCCGCACCAATTATCTCTTGAGAACGTTGAATAGTATATTTGTCAATCGGACTCAAGCACCAGTCCAGCTGCACGCGATTGAGTCCTAGCTTGTCCCGTTCGCGACTGAGCGTAATGCGGCTGTCAGGATTAGGAGCTTGCTCCGATATCAGATGAGCCTCAAAGAATCGATGCGCAAATGGTGGTTGTTTAAATTTAAGTTTTGTCCAATTTCTAGCGAAAAAAGGTTCAAACTTAGCAATTACTTTGCTTAAGTTCTTCATGAAGGGGGACAAAGGTTCTTCCAACCACTTTCCCTGCTCAAAAACTGCTAGCCACTCTGGACAAACAGGCGCGAGTCTAACAGCAAAGTTGAGAATTTGTTCGTCTTCTTGAACTTTCTTTGTCAGGGCTAAGGCTGTTATTAAACTAATCCGATCGACTCGGATCTTGTACTTTCTAGTTGGATATAAGCTGTTTGGTTTTGCCAGCGTAACTTTGCCCGATCTAACATAGGGATGCTCCATGAAGAATCTACCCACGAGATCGTATTGATTGCCCAAGCCAGTGCTTTGATTTTTGTTAGATACTAACAGCAGGCGCGGATTTTCAATTCCACCGCAAGCTAGAATGAAAATTTTAGCTGAAACCCAAAATTGGTTTCCTTCTAGGGATGCAACGCGCAGTCGCGTCACAGTTTGAGCCGTATCGTTTGTTTCAATATCAATGACATTTGCATGTAAATAAATATTAATATTTGGCGATCGCTCAATTTCGGTTTTGTAAACTTTACCAAAACGCAAATGCGTCCGTGGCATGACTTGGAAAATATAAGGAATAAGTCTGTCTTCCGAAAATGGTAGGTTTAGACGTCCAAGGCGTCTTAAATCATCTTCCCAGTCAGCAAAATCGTACTTATAAGCTCCGAGTCCACAAACTTTTTGGGCGCGATCGTAATACGGTAACAGTTCTGCTTTAGTAATCGGCCAGCTGCTGTAAGGCATCCACGGACGGTCGGCAAAATCAATTTCGTCTAGCGGGCGACAAGTCCCGCCCCAAAGATTGGTTGAACCGCCAAAATATCGAGTGCGTGACTCGCTTAATGGAAAATAAGGAGTTCCAACATTCTCACCCTCAGCAAGAGATTGCGTGACTTCGTCAAAATCTAATCCCCCACTTTCTAACAAGCAGACTTGATAGGGCTGACCGATCGATTCCCGTGCTATTGTAATTCCGGCAGCGCCAGCTCCAACAATGCAAACATCGGTGTCAATTGTCCGATCTGTAGATAAATTGCGTGCGTCGATAAACATATTTATTGCTAAATAAACTGTTTGCCATTTGAATACTTTCAACGCACCCCGGGTTAAATAACTGTTCCTTAGATAGAGTTGGCGAATTCACTAGACTTGCGGCTGCCGATCGGACGCGCGGGCACGCCAACTGCAATCGAATAAGGAGGAATATCGCGAGTTACGACTG
>ERZ1066120.918-NODE-918-length-22052-cov-14.876347_pt1 | contig 22052 bp, 22 predicted proteins | sample MGYA00382767_ERZ1066120 | MGnify/ENA primary metagenome ERZ1066120 (study PRJEB33369, sample SAMEA5778350) | biofilm metagenome | biome: Industrial cooling water; feature: Water cooling tower basin; material: Biofilm | place: United Arab Emirates | collected...
AGCCCGTCTTCTAGGAGAAAATGTAGTCATCGATCGTCTGTTCCTCAGATTTACATGGATAGTTGATAAGTTGTCATTTGCTACTTTTTATTTGTCATTGGCTACTCACAAATGACCAATGACGTAGGGCGAAGCCCTTCCCGAAGGGTATGACAAATGACTAAACCTTGACTTTTTTGATTTTCAAACTCTTCAAGTAAGCAGTGGGATTTTCTGGGTCGAATTTAACTCCATCGAAAAATGTCTCTACGCCACGGGATGTACTGGTGGGAATATCAGCAGCAGCAACGCCTAATTCTTTAGCTGCTTCTTTCCACAAGTCTTCGCGGTTGACTTTATCAATGATTGCTTTGGCATTTGTCAGGGTGTCTTGCGGTAAAAAGCCCCAGCGCACGCTTTCTGTTAAGAACCAGAGGTCGTGACTCTTGTAGGGATAGGAAACGCTACCTTTTTCGTCTTTCCAGTACAACGGTGCCATCGAGCGATCGTTAACGCTGCGTCCGTCACCCATATCGTATTTTCCTTGAAGTGGTCCGGTCAGAATTTCTACTGGCAGATTGAAATAATTTCGCCCAGCTAGAATTTTTGCTGCTTCCTCGCGGTTGTCAAAATTATCCAACCACTGCTGAGCTTCCATAACGCCTTTTAGCAAGGCTTTGGTGGCTTTGGGATTTTTATCAACCCAGTCTGCTCTAATTGCTAAGTATTCTTCAGGGTGATTCTTCCAAATTTCTGCTGTCAAAGCTGCCATGTAGCCAATTTTGTCTCTAACGATGCGGTAAGGCCAAGGGTCGCCAGTGCTGAAGGCATCCATTGTTCCCGTTTTCATATTCGCAACAGTCTGAGCTGATGGTACTGGCATCAAATTAATATCTTCATCTGGATTTATACCACCAGCTCCTAACCAATAACGAATCCAAAAATCTTGGTTAACGCGAGGAAATGTGTGTGCTGCTTTGAAGAGATTACCTGATGATTTAAGCTGACTGACAATTTGTTCTCCTTGTGCCAGCTTCAAGTTTATGCCCTTGCCTTCCCATTTAGATGCGACTGCAATTCCATTCCCATGAGTATTTAATTGCGCTAACAAATACATGGGGATTTTGGCATTCCCTTTAGTGATGATGCCCTCACTAATAAGATGTGGCATTGGCATCTGCCATTGACCACCATCAATACCGCCTCCGGCAGCTCCGATTTCTACGTTGTCTCTTGCTGCACCCCAAGACGCTTGTTTGGAAAGCTCCACTTCTGTCATGCCGTGCTTAGCAAAAAAGCCTTTTTCTTTAGCAATAATTAGCGGGGCTGATTCAACAATGGGGACATATCCCAGCTTGACTCTTGTTGTTTCTGGTGCTTGTTCTGGACTGATATTAACTGCTGCAACTTGTTGCGTTTGAGTACCAGTCACGGAATCTGGTGGATTCCCCAAACAGCCTTTCAGAAACACCGAACCAACCGCAGAAGCACCAGCAGTTATGATAAATTTCCGGCGAGAAAACTCTGTCATAAAACCTTCCTCAAGCACAATTCAATGGTTAATATCAAGGCAAATCTATGCAATGAAACAGTTGAGTTTCTTGCACGTGAAATGCATGGCTCGATCTAAAAATACTGGTTTGGCTCAGCGAAACTAGGTAGTCGTAGCTGTGAAGTTGCAAAGTTGAAATTTCACAACTGAGCTACATACAAATCGACTCTTTAAGAGACAACGAAAAACCAAAATTAATGTTGTTTTAATAAGCTTACAGCTTTTAGTGCAAAATTTGTTAACTTTTAACGAGTGACTGTTAAATAAATCTGATATCGCTCTGATAAGCAAAAGTTTATGATTTTTAGATAGCCTATTAGACTATCTATAGATTGCATTGATTATCTCTAAAAAATCACTGCGATCGCCTATTTATTACTATCAGCAGTGGAATTTGTTTATCGTAACTATCAGTCGATCCCAATATATTTTTGCTTGTCGGTCGTCAAATCAAGATTTAGTAAGTAAAATTGCTCATATTAGAATTGTAAAACTCACGCTAAACGCTGAGTCGAACATTAGTTAACCCATGTAGTTAGGTTTTATAGAATAAGTTCTACAAGTTAAGTTTTCTAACTATGTATCCTGTAATTCAGCAAATATTATCCTCATAAAATACTAATTCCCACACTCCTTTAGGAAAGAATCTCCACCGTACCCTGTTGACCGTCTAGCCGCACCTGTTGACCGTCGCGTAATAGATGAGTAGCGTCGCGAATATCCATGACGGCAGGAATACCATACTCTCTCGCTACAATTGCACCATGAGATAATCTTCCGCCGACTTCGGCGATCAAACCTCCCGCCCTCGCGATCGCTGCAACCCAACCAGAATCGGTATAGGGTACGACTAAAATCGTTTGCTTATCGATCTCTGGCAGCATTTGCCAATCGTGCAAGACTACAATCGTTCCCGTGACTTGTCCGGAACTAGCAGGAATTCCTTGTAAAAGGGAGTCGGGAGTCGGGAAGCGGGAGTCGGGAGTGGGAGGAGAATTGCCGTAGAAGAGGGAGGGTATGGGATTGAGCTGGCTGTCTCGATCAAATTGCGATCGCCGCATTTCTACTAATTGTTTTAATTGAGAGATGAACTCTGCATCTTCAGCAACAACTCGCCGTACCTCATGGAATTCTAGAAAGAAAATATCGCCAGTCTGCAATAATCCCGACTGAGATCGCATTTCTTCCAGCCGCACGAAACACCAACGCAGTTCTGCTAATAGGCGGCTGTACACTTGCGTGACTCGCCCTTTAAGATCGATTCGTTGCTGTAGTTTCGTCGTACCAGCTTGCATTTGCGCGCGATCGCTTCTAAAACTGCCTTCCTCTACGCTCAACATCTGCACGAATAATTCCCGTACTACCTGCGGTTGCTCCTTCCAAGTGGGAACGGCGATATCTGTGCCTACCTGGCTCAAATAGCCATAGCGATCGAACAATTGCTCGAACTGCTGCAAAATTTCTCTCCCTGGCGCAGTTTCTTCTAACTGCTCGAATGCTCGTTCTGGAGATAACTGCGGTGCTATTTTTCTCGCTTTTGCTGCCAAAGCTGTAATTTCCCGCAATGCGGCTACTTCTGGCGTTTGGCTGTTATCTATTTTGTCATCCCGTACCCGAAATACCGCTTGTCTTAAAGAAGCGCTTAAGGGAGCGAGAATACTATAATAAGTTGCCCGTTTGAGCAATGCTAAGATGGCATCTATCCGTTCGAGCAATTCCACAGCAGAAAGTTCTAGTAGCGATCGCTGTTCTAATTTCGCCAAACCAGGACGAAAATGCTGCCGCTCGTCACGCTGAAAATCTCGTACTAAACTCAATTCCCGACTCAGTAACCGCAGTAACCCAGGTACATTTTTTAACGTGGAACTCAAAGGCGGTTTACTAAACTTGGCTCCCCTGGTCAAAAACTCCAGACTCTCCGCAGGCAAACCCATCAGGCGAAAAATTTGTCCTAACAACGAGGCATTGAAATAGGCGCGAGAGTAATGCAGCGTTGCCGTTTCGTTAAAATCTAGTCCTCGAGCGCGATCTCCCAAAACAATTGTAAAAATTTCTCCCCACACGCCACAAGTAAGCGGACGGTTGATCGACCAAGTTAACGGGCGAATTGCCCCAGGAATCACTTCAGCCGCAATTTTGCGCGTCCATATCGGTAGCAGCGTCGTAATCGGACGCGATTGCAGCAGCCACAATTGGCTCCCGTCGTAACTCCACTCAATATCTTGGGGAATGCCGTGGTATCGATCCTCGATTTTGCGAGCGAGAAGGGCGACTTGTTTAATGAGTTCTGGCGGTACGTCTCCTTCACCTTCCACTTGTAGGGATGTAGTATCCGATCCCTCAACATCTGTAATAACAACTCGGTACTGTTCTGGAGTAAATCGTCCCGAAACTACCAGATGCGCCTCTCCTGGTAAAGCTTCTATGGCGACTGCATCCCCTTGCTGGGTAATTGGATCGCGACTAAAGACTACGCCAGAAAAAACTCCCTGGACTTGCATTTGAATTAACACAGCCATTGCTGTGTCGATTTGTCCCCTAGCACGGCGATACTCGACTGCATTAGGCAGGTCGTAGGAAGCTTGAATGCGAGCGATCGCCTGCCTTAGCATAGGACGACTGGTGACTTGCAGTACGGTTTCATACTGTCCCGCCGCCGCTGCTTGTTCTGAGTCTTCCCCAATTGCTGAGGAACGGACTACTAGCGATCGGGTAGCTGAAGGTTGCAAAGCTTGAATTAAAGGTTCTGGATCGTCTCCTGGCACTAGCACCCATCCTATTGGTACGGGATAACCCCAGCTTTTCAGTTGAGACAAAGTCGCTGCCTTATCGCCGACTTTCTGGGGATCGAGTCGGTCGTCAAGAGAAACAATCGCCTTGTCACCGCGAAAAAAGTGAAACATTTTTTCAGATCCGGCTTGTCCTGCTGTTGGAGATAAATCTAGATCGTCGGGAATCTTTTTGTAAATCCAGCCGATTAATACTGCTAAGGCGATCGCGGCAACTATTCTGCCAAAATCTTCTATGTGTAATAGCGCCGTAATTGTGGGAAAGAGAAATAACACGCCAAATCTTCCCAGTTCTTTTTCCCGCAAAAGAGTAAAACTAATACCTCCAATTAAAAATACCAACAGCGCGACTCGCCAATCGTGGACGACATAACCCCAAACAGCATTTGTGGTTCCCGCACCTTTCCCAACCCAGTAGCGACCCATAACCAAGGCAATCAGGGCGATTAATTCCCATGCTGGTTGAGTCGGAAAAAATGCCCGTGCTAGCAGGACGGCGGCAATACCTTTCAACGCTTCCGATAGTACTGCTAAAATCCCCGCTAGTTTGCCACCATGATAAAAAGCGGCTGAGACACTGATATTACCAGTTCCCAACCGCTCCAGTCGTCGTCCAGTCAGGGCACGAGTTATCCAAGCAATTAACGGTAGTCCGCCCAACAAGGGGCAGAAAATGAAAATTGCAAGTACACCCCAAACTTGCTGCATATTAGTCATCGATCGCTAATGAGTAGTTAGTGGTTAGTGGCTTGTGGCTAGATTCTTATTTTGGTCTAACCACTAGTCACTAGTCACTAGCCACTGATAACTGATAACTAACAACTAAACAGCATAAGCTACTCGTAGCGCCCAAAAGATTAAGGCAGCGATCGCTCCTAACAGCAGTACGGTAGAGACAATGACTACCTTAGGACTATCTGCCCCATCGAATTTCATAATTCCTCGGTTCAAGTCGGACATACTTGATGTAAATCCTCCCATGTTAAGAGTTTTAAAATCTCCGTATCTGATTTTAGTCTTTCTTTTTCAATTTGGCTTGACGATCTGGTAAGAGAATTACTCTCGATCTGCTTGTTTTAGTCTTTTTTAGTATTGCCGCTCCTGTTGAGGACTGAAATTTAGCTCTTCCTTATCTCGTCTAATTGGTATATCTACAATATTTGTATCCGCAATCTTAATGGTTACTTCATCACCGATTTTGAGATGGAGATCGAGCCATCTGAGGAATTCTCTACTACCTTCTGCCACCTTCAACAGTCCACCCACATATAATCTCAAATCTTCAGAACCTAATTCTTCAGCATTTACGGGTGGATCGTCTGCTTGACGCTGCCTCCAGTTCAGAATTGCTGTCAAAACGCTTAAATCTCTTAAACCTGCCGTACACAGCTTTTCTCCGTTTAAATGCACTTCAAAAGCAATCATTCTGTTTAACTGTTCGATATATTTAAATACAATACGGTTTAGTTATGTATAATTGTAGATTGGGTTAGATAAGCATTCAACCTAAAAAAGACCCGAAAAAGTCAGGTTTTAGTTCTTAAACGCCACTTACTTTCAGATAGGGAAACATTCCAACGTGATGGCTTGCGTAATGACTTCCTAAGCTGGAGGAGACTGCAAAATAAAACAAAATTGATTGATTTTGAGCTGATAAATATTACTCAGGTTACGCCTTTACTTTTATGCAAGATGTCGTTTTTCGTAAAGCTTCTTTACAAAGTTAGCTTTGCAGACGAACCTTATGCAATATAAAGTTCATAAGATTCAAATTTGTGATTTCAACCGTAGTGTATCGATTTTAAGATTATCCAAGCTAGGACGATCGCAATAGATTTACATGGCGATCGCAATATATTCATACATAAAGTAAAAGCACACGACCGTGTGCTTTTACCAACAAGAATGCTATTTAAACTAGATTAAACGGCAACAATCGGATACTCGTATTCCCGTTCTGGTAGCTTCCAAGCATGACCGTCCACAGCCATTTGTTCGATTAAACTTGCCAGGCGCAAAGCTTTAAGTGCTTGCTCTCCTCCCACGGATGGCTGGCTACCACCGCGCACGCAGCTAACGAAATGCTCTAATTCAGCGCAAAGCTTATCAGCGTTGCTCGTATAAACTTTTTCAATTAGACCATCTTGGCGGTAAAGTACCTGACCGTGTTCTGTCATACAATTAGCAGTAGTTTGACGATGGATCAGAATTTCATTATTGAGAAAATCTGCCTCAGTCAAGGAATTCTTACAATGGGCAGCGATGCGACGAATTTTGCGATGAGTGACTTTACTCGCTGTTAGCGTTGCCACGATCCCATTCGCAAAACCTAGAGTTGCCGTTACGTAATCTAAATAGCCTGAATCAGAACCACAGCTACCGCTAGCCGTTAACTTTACCACAGGTGCATCAGCTAATTCTAACAATAGGTCGATGTCATGAATCATTAAATCTAACACGACCGAGACATCATTTGCTCTTTGAGCAGCGGGACTCATGCGACGAGCCTCAATTGCCATCAATTGCTCTGTCTTCAAGACTTTGCTTAATTCTTGGAATGCTGGGCTGAAGCGCTCGATGTGACCGACTTGAAGAATTCTTTGAGCTTGGGCAGCTGCATTTACCAAAGATTCTGCTTCAGCAATGCTAGCAGCGATCGGCTTTTCAATCAGGACGTGAACCCCTTCCTGCAGGCAGGTCATCCCCACAGCATAGTGGGCGCGAGTGGGGACAGCTACGCAAACTGCCTCGACATGAGGCAGTAAATCTCGATAGTCTTCAAAAAAACGCACTCTGTACTTGCTAGCAATATCGAGTCCTCGTTCGACATTAATATCTGCTATGCCCACCAGCTCCACATCCTTGAGTAAACTTAGGACGCGGGCATGATGTTGACCCATATTACCCACCCCAACCACGCCAATCTTGATTGCTTTAGGTTGGTTGCGCTGCATCTGCGGGACTACTTGCCCCTTAGACATGATATTTTGCACTCAGTCTTCTCCTCCACCACCAAAATTTGTCGTCGCTACTGCACTGCTTTCGTAATCTACATTCCAGCTATTAAGATTTCATCTCTCAACTGTTAGAATTCAGCCAGATGATACCATAATTCTCGTGTTTGTGTAGAATCTCAAAGATTTTTAGATTTTTTTTGAGTTTGTCTTGATTTTGTTACGGTTATACCTTTTTTAATTGTGGTTTTACCGATGTTTCTGTGATAGCGGTATTGTGTCACTTTTTTTCCCGTCCATTATTTTGAAGGGAGTCGAGAGCAGGGAGCAGGGAGTCGGACAAGGGGGACAAGGGGGACAAGGGGGATAAGGAAGAACGATCTCTTACCACGCCTTGAGCGCACACACCACGCCTTGAGCGCACCACTTATTACAAATGACCAATGACAAATGACTAGTAACAAAGCCGTAATTTTGCTATCTGGGGGACTAGACTCATCGACGGTGCTATACCAAGCACGAGCAGATGGCTACCAGTGCTACGCGATTTCATTTGACTATCAACAGCGACATCGACGAGAATTAGAGGCGGCTAAGGCGATCGCGCGCTCGGCTGGAGTAGTAGACCATCAACTTGTATCTTTCGATTTACGGCAATGGGGCGGCTCTGCTCTAACTGATGACAGCATTAATTTACCCGAAGCGCGATCGTTGGGAGAAATGGCGCAAAATATACCCGTTACCTACGTGCCAGCTCGCAATACGATTTTCTTGAGTTTTGCCCTGGCTTATGCCGAAACTTTAAATGCAGACCGCGTCTATATCGGCGTAAATGCCCTCGATTACTCCGGCTACCCCGATTGCCGTCCCGATTACATCCAAGCCATGCAAGAAGTATTTCGCCTCGGCACGAAACAAGGGCGAGAAGGAAACGCGATCGCGATTGTTACTCCTTTAATTCAGCTCAAAAAGACTGAAATTATTCAATTGGGCGATCGATTGGGCGTACCCTGGGAAAAAACCTGGTCTTGCTACGCAGGTGGCGAACTTGCCTGCGGTGTTTGTGACTCATGCCGTCTGCGCCTAGCTGCATTTGCAGCCTTAGGATTGGAAGATCCCTTACCTTACGCAGTGAGTGTGAGTAGTGAGTAGTGAGGAGTCGTGCGTGGTGTGTGAAGAAAAGTTGTGGAGTCTAGGGTGCGATCGCTAGCCACTGAGAACTTCTCCCTCAGCTATCTTCTGCCTCCTGTCTCCTATCTTCTATCTCCTTCAAAACGTGAATCTTAATCTCGTCAAGGCGGGGTCCTTCTACAGAGACGACAGTAAATTCTAGGTTTTGATAATTTAAGGTTGTGCCGACGGCGGGAATTTCTTGTAGTTGATACAAAATAAACCCCCCCAAGGTTTGATAATCTTGCCTCAGAGGTAGATCCAAATTTAATAACTTGTTGAGGTCTTCTAGATTCATTTGTGCCTGCACCAAGTATGTTCTGTCGTCCAAACTCTGAATCAATAACTCATCGGTGCTTTCTATTGCCCCTACATCACCAATAATCTCGGCGATTAAATCTTGCAGCGTCACTAGTCCTACGGTTCCACCAAACTCGTTGACAACTATAATTGTTGCTCGTTCTGCACGGATGGAATGTCTTAGGCTTTGCTGCATGATGGGCAGAAGTTCGCCTAACGAGGTGTGTTCCGGGACAAATTGGGCAGGACGCAGCCAGGGATAAATTTCTGTTGCTAGGGAAATTTTACCTAAAGCTAGTGGCTCTGCTAAGTCCTTAAGGTGAATAATGCCCCGTACTTCGTCCAACGATTTGCCAATAATAGGGTAGCGAGAGTGCCCCGTAGCCGCAACTGCTTGCAACAGAGTTTGCAACGTGGCGTTCGTGGATAAAGCAATAATTTGCGGGCGTTGTACCATGACTGCCCCAAGTTTGACCGCACCAAATTCAAAAATATTATTCAGTAGCGCTCGTTCTTCTGCTTCTAAGCCAGTAGATTCTCGCTCGGTAGAAATAATCAGTTGTAACTCTTCGGGAGTTACTGGTGGTCTCCAAGCGTGTCCCGTGTATTGAATACCTACCAAACGCAGCAGAAAGCGCGTGGATTGGTTGAGAATCCAGACAAAAGGTGTAAAAAAACGGGCGATCGCTTTGAGGGGTGGTCCTAACAACCGCGCCAGTTGCTCGGAGTAGAGCAGCGCGACTGACTTGGGACATAATTCTCCCAGCACGATTTGCAAGTAGGCAACAAGAAAAAAAGCAACTGAAATTGAGATCGCATGGGTAATAAAAGTCCGATCTCCTCCAGATAGGGGCAAATACTCTAACCAAGCAGCAACCAGCACGCCCATCGTACTCTCGCCAATCCAACCCAAGGCAAGACTTGAAAGCGTGATTCCAAGTTGGGTAGTAGATAAGACTCGATCGAGGCTGCGTTGTAGCGATTGTACTGTCAGCGCTTGCCAGTCTCCCGCTTCGACCAATTGATAAATCCGCGATCGCCTCACGGATACGATGGAAAACTCAGCCGTGACAAAAAAAGCATTAATTGCAATCAGCAACAACACAGATAACAATCTGAGCCAAATATCTGCCCAATTCAGGGGAGGGAGAACACTCATCGCCAATGGGGGAAATCGGAAGTTGGGAAGCAGCGGGCGCGGAGGTGTCCTCTGCGACATTAGCTGCGTAGTCGGGAAAGAGAGTGGTGAGTGGTGAGTGGCGCGTGGTTCTTATCCCTTAGCTCCCTCAGCCCCCTCAGCTCTCTTATTATCTCTTTGTCCCGTTAATTACTTAACTACAGGAATATTTAACACTTGTAATTGCAATCGCTGTTCGGGATAATCAGTCAGCTTCAAAGAAATTTTCTGTACGTTATCGAGTAGAGCAGTGGAAATGCTGAGCGTGCTAGCAAAAGTTTTACCATTGGCTGGTAATTCCTCAGGAAAGCTGTCAGTGTTGGCGCTGAGTCCCTGCCCTCGTTCATCTGTGACGTCCAAAAAACTTGACAGGAACCTTACGGTTTTCTCTCCTTCGTTTTTGAAGTTCATCTTCAACTGTAATGCCCCGCCAGCAAAACGTGCAGACGCAATTTCTAAAGATACTCCTTCGGTTTTATAGATCATGGGAAATCCAGGCTGAGAAGTTTCAGTCTCGGCAACCAACTTTGTTTTTGTCGATGACTGTTTGTCATCCTGCGGATTCTCAATTAAAGGTTTCTCCGGCTTGGCTTTTTTCCCTCTGCCGTCAATTCTAGCTTTTACAGCAGCCAAGACCTCAGCTTCTTTAAGCATGACCACGCCCTGCCGTTGAGATCTATTTTTGCGGAAACCAGTCTTACCTGCAGGACGAGCATCGGGTTGATTTACACCCTCGATCGCCTCATGTCCGATTGCATATCCCCAGATTGCACTTATGTACCCCCCGATCAACATGAGAAGTAACAAGATCAACGTCAGGGCGACGGTTGAGTTGACTTTTCTTTTTGATGCTCGCTTAATCCAGAGCATTGACTCCTTACACCAGTTTTTTGCTAACGAATGAGCTAGTTATATCATTACAGTTATGTAAATTATGTACTATTTGTCTTGTTGCGGTGTTAAGTATTGAGATTGAATCGTTTAACTTGACAATCTAAGTTAGAATATAAACTCTGCCAGGGTTGGCCGAGCGGTTGAGGCAGCGAACTCATAATTCGCCTTAGGCAGGTTCAACTCCTGCACCCTGGACTAATAAATGTTTAACATTAAGCAAAAATTAACCGCTAGAAATTACCAGACTGGCTACTGGTAATTGGTCGCGATCGCCACGCGATCTTTCTCGTTAGGGAATTTAGGGCACTCCTTCATTCCCAGATTGAGTACGGGTCATTTTAGATTTTTATACTCTAAAATTGAAGTCTGGTATGGATTGGGTAGATCTGGCGTGCGGATGACCGGATCGCTAGAAACTTGCTGTTCTAATCCAGTGCGGTACAGGGTATTAGCCCGTTTTGCATCGCGCTGAATTTCGTTTTCAGTAAATCCGTTTGTTCCTAAGAGCCAATCAAATTGTCGTGCAAAAGAACGATTCTGGAAGAAATCAGGATCGCTGGTGAACATTGCTTGCTCAAAGCGATCGGCAAGAGTGCGGTTGCTTGGTTGGGCGATCGCGCTAGCTTGAAATCCAGCGACAACACCAATTGCTAGCAAGACACTACTGAAGCGGTTGAACTTGATGGGCATAAAATATCCTCTCCACTGTTGCAATTTTGACCTATACTGAACTGTTGCATCAGTCTTAGTCTATTCTTCCCAATTTTGGCAATCAGTTATCAGTAGAGAGTGAGTAGCGAGTAGTGAGTAGAGAAGAATACTAGCCACTAGCCACCAGCCACTAACCACTCATACCCAATTTCCCAAATCATGACAACCGATTTAAATTTGCTGCGTCAAGAATTACTCGATCTGTTCTGTCAACTTGCTTACAAAGAAGGTGATTTCGTTCTTTCTTCCGGTCAAAGTAGTTCTTACTACATTAATGGCAAATTAGTCACTTTGCACCCTCAAGGTGCTTTGGCGATCGGTCGTTTGCTATTATCTTTGCTACCAGCAGATACACAAGCAGTAGCAGGATTGACACTAGGAGCCGATCCTATTGTTAGTGCTGTGAGTGTAGTTTCTGCAATTGAAAATCGCCCCATACCAGCCTTAATTATTCGTAAAGAAACTAAAGGGCATGGTACGAGAGCGTATATTGAAGGTCCAGTATTACCAGATGGTGCTTCGATCGTGGTTTTAGAAGATGTCGTCACTACCGGGCAATCAGCAATGAAAGCGGTTGAAAGATTAAGAGCGGCGGGTTACAAAGTCGAGGAAGTTATATCGCTAGTAGATAGAAAACAGGGTGGTGCTGAGTTATATACAGCACAAGGCTTGAAGTTTCGGGCATTATTTTCCATTGAGGAACTTCAAGAGCGGTACAAGCAGATACATTCTTAAGAATTATCAAAAATTATCAATTAACAGGTATCGCCGTCAGAACGCAACTCGCGATCGCATACCTCGGTAACTTCTATAAAATAGCTGTTGCCAGACTAGCGTAACTCTTATGGTTCAAGCAGAGAATATTAGCCCGAACGTACCTCTTTCATACATAATAAATAGACCTAAAGCAATTAATATAAAAGGGACTATAGGTTGACCGTATCGGCTTAGAAGATAGGCAATGGCGGGTTGGCGAGTTAATAGGTATGCGATCGCACACCAAACTCCTACCATCAGAAAAAATATAGCAAGAATTATCCCCAAACTAGTAAGTTGACTGCCAGCGAATAACGGAATATAGATACTAATATTATCACCACCATTAGCAACTGTTACGGCTGCAACTTTATAAGCATGAGGGTTAAACAAACTTAAAAGGAAAGAGACTTTAGGATTGCGAGAGCTAAAATTTTCAAGCTCGCTAGTTACTGTTTGCACTTGTGCGATTTCTGTTTCACGACTCACTAGTTGTTTAATACCAATTATTATCGGTAAGAGCCCTAATAAGCCAATCCATTCTCGCGGTACGATTAAGCCACCAAAGAAACCTGGTAAGCTAGCAAAAACAATTGCTGCAAAACCGAGATACTGACCGAAAACAATATGTCGACGACGAAAATTACTACTTACCTGAGAAAAAAATAGTAGCAAGACAACGATATCATCGATATTGGTTGCAACAAAGGCAATTAAACCTTCCGCAAAAGCCATGCCAAACCTATTGATTTTTTTGATAAGAATACTGTTTTCCTATTGCTTTTGCTTCAAAGCAAGATCTCGTTATAAGTTACACTCCCCCTTGGGATTAAGTTGTTTTAACGGTTCGGAGAAATTCAATATTTAGCTCTAACTTTTCTCCTAACCAAAGGGCATGGTTTGTATGGTCTGCAACATCATCACCTGTTGTTGGATGAACTAGAATATCTAATCCTTTGACATTGCTTTTCATTCCACTCATACTTAACACTAGTTTGACAAATTAGAGGCGGAATCGCTCAAAGATCGCAACGGCAGTAAATAGGAGCATAAACTCAGAGATGGGATTCATCAACCCAATACTGGGCGCGGTTGACGGCTTTAAGCCAAGTGATAAAGTTATTTTGGGCTGAGGTTGCACCCGTTCCTGGCTCAAAAATTCGGTCGATTTTCCGACTTCGACACAACTTTTGATAATCAGTCCAAAAGCCGATCGCCAGTCCAGCGGCAAAGGCTGCACCTTGAGCCGTTGCTTCTAACACTACTGGACGCTCGATCGGAATTCCGAGTGCATCTGCTTGGAACTGCATTAAAAAGTCATTTTGACAAGCTCCACCGTCAACTTTAAGAATTTCGATCGCTTTGCTAGAATCTTTATTCATTGCCTCGATCGCGTCTTTTACCTGGTAGGCGATCGCTTCTAAAACGGCTCTAACCATGTGTTCGCGCTGTACGCCGCCTGTAATTCCCATAAAAGCACCTCTGGCACTCATATCCCACCGAGGCGCACCTAAGCCGCTGAGTGCTGGTACGAAGTAAACACCATTAGTATCTGCCACCTGACGCGCCAGTTGTTCGGTTTCGGCGGCTGAATGAATTAGCTGCAAGCCATCGCGCAACCACTGAATGCAAGCACCTGTAGTAAACATGGCGGCTTCTAAAGCGTAACTCGTCGCCGTTTTTCCGTTTGCTAAAACTTGCGTCCAGGCTACAGTTGATAGTAACTGGTGATGCGATCGCGTCAGTTCTTCACCTGTATGGGCAATTAAAAAACATCCCGTACCATACGTACACTTCACCATACCAGGGCGATCGCACCCGTGGGCAAATAGCGCCGCCTGTTGATCGCCAAATACTGCGGCGATGGGAATTGCCGTTCCGAATAGCTGCGGTTCGGTTTTACCAAAAATTCCCAAACTAGGCTGAATTTGTGGCATGATGCGCTCGGGAATTTGAAACAAATCGAGTAGTTGCGAGTCCCAATTTCCTTGGGCTAGATTCATCAACATCGTACGGCTGGCATTACTGCGATCGGTAGCGTGGACTTTACCACCCGTTAATTTCCACAAAATCCAAGTGTCAATCGTCCCAGCCAGAATATTATCTAAATTTAGATTTTTACTCCGTATCCAATCTAGCAGCCACGCTAATTTAGTTGCCGAAAAGTAGGCATCGACAATAAGTCCCGTCCGTTCCTGAATTGTTTCTACCTGTCCTCGTGCTTGTAATTGACGACACACAGACGCGGTACGCCGATCTTGCCAGACAATAGCTTTATGCAAAGGTTTACCTGACGTCTTATCCCACAACAAACAGGTTTCCCGTTGCACCGATAACCCAATCGCCGCGATCGCATTTGCAGCGATACCTGTTTCTTTGATAACTTGCTGCATACAAGCGCAAGTATCTCGCCAAATCTCTTCGGGATCGTGTTCTAAATAGCCAGGTTGAGGATAATATTGCGTCAGTTCTCTATAAGCTTGACCGACTATAGCCCCCTCAGCGTTAAATAAAATTGCTCGATTTCCCGTCGTACCTAGATCCAGTCCTAGAATATATTTCATCAGTTATCAGCGATCGATTATCAGTTATCAGTGTAGAGTGGTGCGTCGTGCGTGAAAACACATCTTACCTCTTGCCTCTCGCCTCTTGCCTCTTGCCTTTCATCAACCACCAACTATCAATTACCACTCACAATCATGAACGTCAGAACGATTGTCTTTTCTGGTATTGTAACTGCCGCGATCGGTGCAGTCATTGGTTTAGCTGCGGCGAGAATTGGTCAACGTGACTTTAATCAGTTGAGATTTGAGGGTAAACATTATGAAGGAATGCAAAATAGATATGTTTTGGTTGGTGCTAGCGTAGGCTTAGCTGTAGGGTTGGGACAGGAGTGCGTCCGCCAACTCAAGGCAGAAAGAGATCGAGAAACAGAGTAAGTAAGTCAAAAGTTAAAAGTCAAAAGTCAAAAATTCCGACTTTGAGATTATTTTATATGCCACCTAAACTAAAATATGGCTTAATTGGCTTGCTAGCAGTCGGTACGGCAGCAACATTCGCTACATCCTACTCGTACTTGGGGATGGCTGGAATAACAGTTTTTTTGTTAGCTTACTTTTCTAAAGGGATGAGACGACGCGGTTAAAGATTACCAAGTTAAAGATTGCCAGATTAAAGGTTGCAGGTGATGAGGCGATTAAAAAAATAGTTGGTCATTTTTGCTCCGAAGGGAGAATTCCACCAACGGGAAGGATGGCAACCAATGGGTGCTGTGAGAGTGTAATCTAGATTGTCGCATTTGAGCCATTTACGATTCGATCGCCAGCCCACACGATCGCCAAAAGATTCAATGATTTGGTAATCTTGGTTAATTGTAGTTTCTATCGAACCACCAATACTTTGATAAATTTGCGTTTGGATGCTAAAGCCAAAGCGATTGTTACTATATTTGCGCCAAAGATTATCTATAACTTGTAGTTCGTTACAGGGAAAACCTCTGATTTGTTCGGGGGTAATGGATTCTAGTTCTAACTCTCCCGTCACTGCTTGAATGAGGCGAATCGTTTCCCAGTCTGCTTCTCGGAAGTTTTCAGTGGCTAGCAATTCTTGTAGCTTTTTGTAGCGGTAGACATCAGCCACTAGCAGAAAACTGTCTTCCGTCTGAGCTAGGCGATCGCTCAAATTTGTTAGCATTTGAGTCATCTGCCCTAGTTGTGCTTCTATTATCGCTAAACGGGCGATCGCTTCCGATTCTTTAATTTCACTAGACATGGAAAACCTCACAATTAGGTTGTCATTTGTCATTTGTCATTTGTCATTGGGATACAATTAGCGACGAATGACAGTTGTGATGAACCATTCAGGGTTGCTAGGGCAGTCAACTGAGTTTCCTATATCTTTCTATAGATTGGCAAAAATTTAAAGCTAAAAGTGATGATTTATAGATAAATTTAATCCCCGAACGCAGATAACACTTTCTCGCCAAATACCTGAATAAATTGCTGCTGTTCGCGGTTGACGTTGTGCAATAGCAGTTCTTCAAATCCCAGTTCTACATCTTGCTGCAACCATTCTATATGTTGCTGCGGATCGGCAGAGATGCGGACGTGTTCGTTCATCTCTTCCGGCTTGACAAATTCTCCAGCTGCATCAAATTGCTGCGGCGATCGCAGTTCGGTCATGAGAATATTCTTGAAAATATTATTGCGCCATTGCTGGTGAGCTTTTTGCCGTGCCATATCCTCATCGCGATCGTATGATAGTTGAACTTTCAACAGCATCGGCTTGGCTTCTCCACCACCCCGACGGAAGGCATCGACGACTCGTTTGAGTTTCTCTGGCGGGCGAGAAATTGTAATTAAACCGTCTGCCCAGCTTCCCAACCATTCAGCAGTTTGAGCCGTGACAGCAGCACCAATAATTAAGGGTGGAGTTTCGGGACGCGAATAAAGCTTTGCCTCCTCAACGCAAACTAAACCTTTGTGAGTCACGGTTTCTCCCTTCCACAAAGCGCGCATAATGTCAACACATTCTTTTAAACGAGTATTGCGATCGCTTTTGCACAACCACTTTTCACCTGTAATACTCTCATTGAGCGCCTGACCGCTACCGACAGTTATCCAAAAACGCTGCGGAAACATTTCTGCCAAAGTAGCCGCCGCCTGAGCGATAATAGCGGGATGGTATCGCTGTCCTGGGGCGCAGACAACGCGATAATTCAGTGCAGGAGTAGCTTGCATTGCCGCACCCAACCAAGACCAAGCAAAACCGCTTTGACCTTGCCGATCGCTCCAAGGGTGAAAATGGTCGGAAGAAAGAGCATGGGTAAAACCTGCTTGTTGAGCCATTTGCACGTATTGCAACAATTCGCTGGGTTTGAATTGTTCGTGGGAAGCGTGATAGCCGATTTTGACCATTTGGGGAGTAGGGGCGACGAGTCTAAACAAAATTTAGTACGAGCGAGATGCCCTGTACTCCTCCCCTGGTTAAAACTTGGCGATCGAGATTTACTGCTACTGCGATCGCAAAGCTTGCACGGGATCGAGTGGGCTAGCACGTAAAGCAGGGGGAAATCCGGCTCCCACGCTTACTAACGCTGAACCCACAACCAGTGCAGCGATTCTGCCTTCAAACTGGTAAGGTAAATCGAACATAGTAATGCGGATGAATATAGATTCGATTCGGTAGCAGTCAAAGAGCCAAAATTTGAAATTGATGGGGTATTTCTCCCACCACAAAATCAAAGTCCAGGTGTGGTGTATTTCTGTGAAGTCCAATTCCAGAAAGACGAACAACTTTATGAAAGAGTATTCGCGGAATCTTCATTATATTTTTACCGTAACCGTGGCAGATTTAGCGATTGGCAAGCAGTAATCATTTACCTATCCCGTAGCCTTGAACAAAGTAACATTGCATTTATTTAGATGAATTGGGAGATATTCGCTCCTTACCTGTATAGGTAGCGTTAATGGTACTAACTACATTAAATGAAGAACAAGCAGCGCAGGAAGCGAGGTATTTATTAGCAAGGAGTCAACAGAAAACTCCTCCAATAGAAAATCGCGCCATAATAGATTTACTGACAACGATAATGGTTTATAAATTTGAAGGCAAGAGTCAACGGTAGGTAGAGGAGATGCTAGGTATTACACTTCAGCAAACACGGGTTTACCAAGAAATTAAGGCAGAGGGACGAGAAGAAGGAGAAAAATCGCTCGTTTTGCGCCTATTAACCCGTCGGGTGGGAGAATTACCACAAGATGTTCGTCAGCGCATCGAATCTCTTCCCCTGGAACAATTGGAAAATTTGGGGGAAGCGTTGCTTGATTTTACCAGCATGGCTGATTTGCAGGAATGGTTAGAAGCGATCGCAGATAATTAGTAATTTGTTTATAGTAATTGCAATTCAAAACAGATCGGGATTTAATCCGAGCAATACTTTCAAAGGGAGTAGTTACGCGATCGCCGATCGATAGTTAAGTTGTTTATGGTAGTTGAAAGTTTATTAGTTTTTCTAGTCAGTTCTGTTGGGTTTCGTTGTTCTTTACCCAACCTACGCAAGATTGCGATCGCGCTAAGGCGATACGTGTGAGTTTTGCGGGAGGTACTTAAAAATATCGTCTAACATTCTATTTACTCCTAAAATTCCTCCGGCGCTCCACTTAATTGCATCGACAAAGTAAGCTCGGTTGTGTTTGACGGCATTGAGAGAAGCTATTAATGGGTTTTTCAAAAAAAATGGTTTTGGCTTGCTATCAAAGTCCATGATAAATAAGATATCGGCATCGTATTGATTCAGGATTTCAACACTGATTGCTTTATATTTACGTTGAATTTTATGCGCTAAGCCAATGTCAGAAAAAATCTCATGAGAAGGATGATCGTACATTGGTATAAAAAACCTATCTTGGAAGTATAAAAGTACATTAACTTCTATTTCTTGTGGCTTATGACTCAATTGTTTCTTGAGTTTTTCAATCCGAGCTTGATAGTGGAAAAGCACTTTATCTGCTTCTGCTTCTCTATTAAGAAGTTGAGCAAGGTACAGTAATTTATTCTTAAAAGAAATATTTTCTTTATAATTCATTAAAACTGTAGGTGCAATTGTTGATAGCTGTTTATAAATTTTTTCATGGGCAATGTCCAGTGCTAAAATCAAATCTGGTTTGAGTTTGAGAATCCTTTCTAAGGAAGGATTAAAGACGTTTCCAACATTGGCGATCGACTTAATATCATCTGGAGTTAATCCATCCAGTACTTCTTTTTCTCGAACGATATCGAACGCTATTCCAATCGGCTGAATTCCAATAGCCAGTAATGGATCGGCTATATATCTAGGGTCTAATGCGATTATGCGTTTTGGTTTTACTGGAATACAGGTTTCTCCTAGCTTATGTTGAACAATTCGACAGCCAGGAGAACTAGTTATTGGAAGATCGGGCTTCTGGATAACTGGACTGTAGCAAGCTGTAGTTAAAAGAAAGGATAAAGCGATTAGGAGAAATGGCTTTACCAAACAATACATTGAGTTTTTCATCACACTCAGTGTTGATTTTCAAAAAAATCAATCAATGATTAACTGCAAAGCCAGTTAAAACTCCCAACTGATGGAACCAACGACCGTAAACGGTTCGGTTCTTTGAACATTTGTGCTACTGTAGGCAAATGCAGCAGCATCTATATCAAATATGTTACGCATATTAATCGCCGCATTAAAACGACCTCTTTGGTAGTAAAGGGCTGCATCAGTACGGAAGTAATCGCCCATTTCAAACGAGTTATCCAAATCTCCTTGTCGCGCACCCACATAAAACAACCCCAGACCAAAGCCTAAACCTTCTAGATCCCCTGCTTGAATCTTATAGGTTGTCCAGAGACTGGCTTGATTTTCTGGTACGTTTGGCAATCGATTGCCGACCGGAGTGGCGTTATCTTCAGTGACTTCTGCATCAGTGTAAGCATAGGCAGCAGTTACATTCCAACCAGGCAAAATCTCACCCGTAATATCTAGCTCGATGCCTTGACTGCGCTGTTCCCCAGTCTGAATAGAAAAATCAGGGTCATCTGGATCGGGTGTAAGAACATTAGTCCTAGTGAGATGATAAGCTGCCAAAGTTGCTGAAAGCCTACCATCGAGAAAGTCAGCTTTAACACCGACTTCATACTGAGTGCCTCTCGACGGTTCAAAGGTGACTTCTTCATCCGGACTGGTGTTATCAAATCCAGAGAGAGGGAAAAACGATCGCGTGTAGCTGGCATAGAGAGAAACTTCTTCACTGGGCTGATAGACCAAACCGACACGCGGGCTGAAAGCACCATCATTCCTTGTTGGAAAGCGAATTACTTCTCCCCCTGTAACGGTATCTGCTTCAAACTCAGTTGAAGTCCAATCATAGCGACCGCCGATTAGGAATTTTAGGTTATCGCTGAATGTAATTTGATCTTGGAGATATACACCATAGGATCGCCTGACGAAATCAAAAATAGAGAAAGTGTTGCGTGTTGAATAGGTGGGTGTTGGGATGTCGTAGTTGGGATTGCGGATATCTAAAGGTTGTAGAGGTGTATCAGCATTGATCCGATCGTCTGTGGCATTGGTATTGCGGTTAATGTCAAAACCCACTAAAAGCTGATGGGCAATCGATCCAGTATTAAACTTTCCAAGTAAGTCAATTTGTCCAAAGTAATTTCTTCTGTCAAAGACGGCTCTGCTGGCATCAAATCCATCCAAAAATCGATCGTCAACCACGGTAAAGCCCGTAGCTACATTCTCTGCAAAACGACTTAGAACAATCGCTAGATTATTTCGCAACTGCCAGCGATCGCTAAATTTATGATTTAGGATGTAACCAAATTTGTGAGATGAGAAATCAATCTGGCTCAGACTAGGATAGTAAGTCGCAAAGTCGCGGGGTGTTAAGCTCCCATCACTAAGAAATACGGCATTAGAAAGTCCAGAAGCAGGATAGCCAGAAATGCGACTAAACTCATAGTACAAGTCAAGATTAGTCCGTTCCCCTAACTTCAACGCGATAGAAGGTGCAATTGTCGTTAGCCCCCTATTCGCAAAGCCTTGAAAGTCACTGGAACCTTGATAAGCAGCAATGAAGCGATAAAGAACGGTTTCATCAGTATTTAAAGGTCCTGATAAATCAATACTGGGCTGATACAAACCAAAATTACCAACTTCAAACCCAATTTTGTAGTAAGGGTCACTCAGGGGTTGCTTAGTGACTACGTTGACAATTCCCCCTGGTTCTCCTGCACCAAACAAAACTGAGGCAGGTCCTTTAAGAACTTCTACTTGTTCAATTGTTGCAGGTGGGGTAACAGTGTAGAAATCACCATCGGGAAAACCATTGCGGAAGTTAGCAACACCCGTACCTGCTTGATCGAAACCTCTAATAATTTTGAATGCGATCGGCGAACCACCGTAAGGTCTATTTCCGGGAGTAACACCACTGACTGTTTCCAGTGCTTCCGTTACAGTTCTGACGTTGCGGTCTTCGAGTACCTGTCGCGGTACAACCTGAATCGATTGGGGAATATCTCGCAATGGCGTATCTGTCCGCGTTGCTGTAGTTGCATTAGAAGGGTTATATCCCTCATCTTGCTCATCCGTCACCACAATTTCCTGCTCGTCAGTCTCAGCCGTAGGTTGTGCAGCGGATGTATCTGGAGTGAAGCTCAAAATCAACCCTTCACCTGGAGAATTATACAACTGCACAGTTGGCAAAGCTGTTTTCCCCGTCACCGTAACTCGAATACTGTTGGTAGTAGATTGAGTCACAGCCACGCGAGTAATTCCACTTGCTGGGTTATCTTGACGAAATTCCCCTTGGGGAAGTGCTAGCACGGCGTTAGGAATATTCGCAATATACGATCTACCCAAAGCGAGAGTTCCAGGCTGGAGCGCTTTTCCTTGAGTAGTTTGTAAAATTACCTCCACACCTTTATCGGTGGGATTTACCTGAACTCCCGTAATTGATACAACTTCCCTTGGTGTTGTAGGTGGGTTGGTTAGCGACTGTACCAACATTTGAGCGTTTGTTGCGGGAACTTCAATTTCACTCAGTTGAGGAATATTTTTGCGATCTGCTCGAATATCCTCTCCCACTTCCTCAGCTTTTGCCGGAATGCCGAGCAAAAAAGCGTAAGCGAAGCATCCCGTTAGGGTTATCGCACTACCTGCCAACACGATCGCCAACAATAACCGCACCGACAACCGTAGGATCATCGCCTACTCCTTCCACCTACTCAACTACTCTATT